>Ga0247840_10000073_pt1 | contig 179877 bp, 138 predicted proteins | sample LaCruzMarch2015__FD_192404 | JGI IMG/M metagenome (GOLD analysis project Ga0247840, IMG submission 192404) | Freshwater microbial communities from meromictic Lake La Cruz, Castile-La Mancha, Spain - LaCruzMarch2015_17m | ecosystem: Environmental > Aquatic > Freshwater > Lake | place: Spain... | reverse complement strand
CATATAAGAGATTCCTTTTAATTGTTTTTGTTTTTTTTGTTATACAAAATTATTAATTATTTGGAGTCTCTTCCCTTTTTATAAAAAAAATATTTCAACTAAGTTTTAATTTATACCCTTAAAGGCGAGTTATGAAAAAATTATTTTACTTCTTTACGTTAATTGTTTTTATTTTTTCTATTAATGTTTACGCTGGTAGCGGTGAGGGTATTTCTAGCGTAGGCACTCTATCTTCATTCAACAACACTAACACAATAATTATTACACACGGTTATACTGCAGATTGGTCCCCCCCCCCACCTACACCAATTGATAGATCTGAATGGCAACATTATATTTGGCAATTTGCAATGGCAAATGCCGTTGCCGATTCAAACAATCGCGATATATATATAATACGAAAAGGGAAAATATGGAAATCCGTAGCTACTAAGGAACAATACCAAGTTTTAACAACATCGCACCGTTCGGATAATATTGAAACGCTATTAAATAATACATCATATTTCACTGATTCATTTGTTCCCCAATCCAATAAAGATAATGTATTTATATTTGATTGGACATTAGAATCAGCTGTCAACATACAAGGCTTTGCTGAAGCCGCTGCCGATGTTTTAGCTTCCACATTGGTTCAGTTAGCAATTTCAAAACCTTTTGTTTTACAGAATTTGCATTTTATCGGTCATAGCAGAGGATGCGTTGTCAATAGCGAAGCGATTCAACGGCTTATTTTTTGGGATGCAGAAGGGTTTTTGCCTGCAGATTTAAATCTTGATGACAACATACACATGACTACTTTGGATCCTCATCCAGCTGGGCACTGGTGGGAGACACCATTTACAGCGATGAGAGATGATGATGTTAATGATTGGTATTCTTGGTTTTCGCCTTCAATTGGAGTGGTTGGTTGGAAATCTGAAATATGTAAAGTAAGATATATAGATAATTATTGGCAGGATGCTACATGGGCTGTGTTCGAAGGACTTTCAAACTATCCTGGATTGAATTCTGCAAAACAATATGCGAACGTGGAGTTAACGGCGCGCCTTTCATCAGGTTCAGATGCTCATAAGCAAGTTCATATGTGGTATCACGGTACTGTTAATTCATTAGATTCCAATGATAATTTTAATGTTGGTGAAAGAAATATTGAAAGAACAAGTGGTTTAAATGGATGGTATAATCAAGATTTAGGAAAAACTGAAGGATTTTATCGCTCCATAAATAGAAACGGTAACCTTCAATCCATCCTTTCATTAGACGGTGATGAAGATGGGCTTAAATATACTTATGAAGATAAAAATTATGGGATGAATAAACTTATTTTTAATGGTGATTTTGAGAAGGGTTATGAAATTATTCCATCTTTATTCACATTCAATATACCTGGTTGGAGTTATCAAAATGGTGTTTCTTCCAAAATAGCAGTCGAATTTTATGATTCGCGAGGTTATTTAGATGATGAAACAAATATGATTATTCATAATAGTATGTTTATTCCAGTTACTGCTAGTGGAATCTGTTTTAGAATGAGAGTCAATTATCCATCCAATATTGACGTTCTTAAACTATTTATTGGAACAACTGTTATCGGGGAATTTCCGATTAGGAATTTTATGGTTCTCGAACAAAATTTTAGAGCCGAAATTCCCAGTGAGTTAAGAGGAACAATAAATCAAATTAGTTTTCAATTATCAAAAAATGATCAAATTCCAAATAGTCTATTAGTAGATGACATTTCATTTATACCCATTCAAGAGTTAAGATCTACCGTTGCCTGTCCGGTTGAGTTTCATATTTACGATAATTTGGGTAATCACACAGGACCAATAAATGACTCTACAAATGTTGAGGAAATACCTGGCAGTGAATATTATATTTATGAAGATTCTACCGGTGATAAAATTAAAACTGTTTACTTACCACCTTTAGAAAATAATGCAAAATATAATTTTGTAATTCAATCGGAAGATACTACTGCATCATTCAGTTATGAGATAGAAGATTATTCAGATACATCTAAACCAACTTCAGTTTATCAGTTCAATAATATTGTTATAGAACCAAATACAGTTGCTACTTGCTCGTTGGATGTAAACGTTCAAGTCCCCCAATTAAATGTGGATACTGATGGTGATGGAAATATAGACTCAATTTATACACCTGTAGTTATTACCTCAATAGATGAAGGTGAGATTGCTAAGGTGCCATTGCCTGTGGAGTTTGAACTTTTTAATTGTTTTCCCAATCCTTTTAATCCAAGCACTACAATTAAATATTCAATTCCTGTAAATAGTATGGTAACCATAAAAGTTTATGATGTTCTTGGAAGAGAAATAGTAACTCTTTTGAATGAAGAAAAATCTCCGGGAATTTATTCTGTCAGGTTTAATTCATCAAATCTTTCAAGCGGAATTTATTTTTATACTTTGCAGACTGGCAACTTTACCGCCACAAAGAAAATGATCCTCTTAAAGTGAGTTAACGATAAAAATTATTATTAGAGTAGAATGAAATGAATCTAAATAACATAAATAAAATTGCAGCAATTGTTTTTCTAATTTCAATTCAAATACTTGCAGAAAACCAGCAACCTCAAGTTACAAACGTTAAATTCAGTCAACGTCAGGATGCTTCCTTAATAGTAGATGTTTATTATGAGGTTAATGATCCTGAAGGGAGTACAATGACAATAACAATGCAAGCATCTAATGATAATGGAGCTACCTGGGGTTTTAGCTGCAATAGCATTACCGGTGATGTTGGTGCAGGAATCACTAATGGAGCTAAGCATATCGAATGGGATTTTGCAGCAGAACATCCTGAAACATTCGGAGATCAATTCAAAATAAAAATTATTGCAGATGATGGTGGAGATATATTTGGTGTACCTTGTCCCGGAACGCCAACTGTTATTTATGCAGGTAAAACATACAACACAGTACAAATTGGCGAGCAGTGCTGGTTAAAAGAAAACCTTGATGTTGGTACAATGATAGATGGTACACAAAATGCAGCAAACAATGGTACGATAGAAAAATACTGTTACGACAATAACCAGGCAAACTGTGTAACTTACGGTGGTTTATACCAATGGAATGAAGCAATGCAATACACAGCTAACGAAGGGGCACAAGGTATTTGCCCAAACGGCTGGCATATACCAACATTAGCAGAATTTGAGGCATTAGAAGCAGTAGTAAGCAGTGATGGAAATGCATTAAAAGCAATAGGGCAAGGAACAGGTAGTGGCGCAGGTACAAATACAAGTGGATTTTCCGCTTTGTTGGCGGGCGGCCGGGGCACCGATGGTTTCTTCGACATTTTAGGAATCGAAACTTACTTTTGGATTTCTAAGGAGGCTTATGCGGCTGGCGCTTTCTTCATACTATTGATCTATAATGATAGTAATGTCTACCTGCCCTACTATAACAAGGCAATGGGTTTTAGTGTTCGTTGCGTTAAGGATTAAAAATAATAATATGACAATGAAAAATATATTTATAATCTTAATTTTATTTGTGTTTAATTCAATTCAAATACTTGCAGAAAACCAGCAACCTCAAGTTACAAACGTTAAATTCAGTCAACGCCCAGATGCTTCCTTAATCGTAGATGTTTATTATGAGGTTAATGATCCTGAAGGGAGTACAATGACAATAACAATGCAAGCATCTAATAATAACGGAGTTAACTGGGATTTTAGTTGTGATAATGTTACGGGTGATATTGGTGCAGGAATCACTAATGGAGCTAAGCATATCGAATGGGATTTTGCAGCAGAACATCCTGAAACATTCGGAGATCAATTCAAAATAAAAATTATTGCAGATGATGGTGGAGATATATTTGGCGTTCCTTGCCCCGGAACGCCAACTGTTATTTATGCAGGTAAAACATACAACACAGTACAAATTGGCGAGCAGTGCTGGCTGAAAGAAAACCTTGATGTTGGAACAATGATAAATAGTACTACATCAGCAGATTCAATGAGAAATAATGGAATATTGGAAAAATATTGTTATGATAATAACCCCGCAAGCTGTGTAACTTACGGTGGTTTATACCAATGGAACGAAGCAATGCAATACACAACCAATGAAGGAGCGCAAGGAATTTGTCCCGCAGACTGGCACATACCAACATTAGCAGAATTTGAGGCATTAAAAGCAGCAGTTAATAATGATGGAAATTCATTAAAAGCTGTAGGACAAGGTACTGGTGATGGCGCAGGTACAAATACAAGTGGATTTTCCGCTTTGTTGGCGGGTGCCAGATACAGCCATGATGGTAACTTCTTCAGTTTAGGTTACTACGCTATCTTTTACAGTTCTTCGGAGTACGATGCTACTATAGCTTTCTACATGGTCCTGTGGCATTACTTAGATATTACAATAGGCCTGAGCAGCGATTACAAGGATTTCGGTTTTAGTGTTCGTTGCGTTAAGGATTAGGCTTGTGAAATATTTATTGCAGTATATTCTTTCTATGATATTATTTTGCTGCAATTTAAATGCTCAACAAATAGAGATAACAGTAAATGGTTTAGCTAATAAAGCAGCTTTTGCAGATTTAAGTGGAGAGAAAATTAGATTGATAGATTCTGTTAATTCCGATGGCGGAGTTTATAGATTTTCAATTGATAATAAAAATTACCACAGCGGTTTTTACCGTCTTGCATTTTCTAATAACTTAAAAGTGGATTTTATTTTTGATAATGAAGATGTTGTAATTAAGACAGATGCAGCTAATATTTTTGATAGTCTTAAAGTAATTAAATCAAGGTCAAACAAAATTTATTATGAGTTTGTTAAACTAAATAAAGACTATAAAACCAAAACCGAGCTGCTTCAACTAATCTTAGCCCGCTATCCTAATGAAGATGACTACTACAAAACCACAAAAGAAAAACTTATTCAGGTTCAGGAAGATTATCTTTATTTCGTAAATGTTACTGCTCAAACAAATCCAACTTCGTTTGTTGCTCATTATATAAGAACTGCACAACTTCCCGTTATTGATGTTGAAATTCCTTTTGAGGAACAATTACCTTATTTAAAATCACACGCACTTGATAATGTTAATTTTAATGATGATGGATTGATTTACTCGGATGTATTTACAAATAAAACGATTGAATATTTAACTTATTACAGAAACCCGCAACTGCCCATTGGCTTGCTTGAAAGAGAATTTGAAGCCGCAATTGATACAATTTTAAATAAAGCAAAAGTTAATGAAATAGTTTACACACATATTGTAGAGTATCTGCTTGATGGGTTTAAGAAATTCGGGTTTGATAATGTAATAAACTACATAGTTGAAAATTATGTAATTAAAGATGAATTATGTCTGGATGAAAAACTTGAAACGGCATTGGAAAGAAGAATACAACAAACAAAGAATTTTAAGACCGGAACAACCGTACCAGATATTAACATTCCAGATTCAACAGGTGCACTGATTGAACTGAATAAAATATATGCGGACAGGACTTTAATTATCTTTTATGCAAGCTGGTGTCCGCATTGCCAAACTTTACTGCCGCAGATTTATGATCTTTATAAAAATCAAAAGGATAAAAAGTTTGAAGTGTTAGCAATCTCAATTGATACATCAAGAACAGATTGGTTAAACTTTGTCAATCAAAAAAAACTTGATTGGTTTAATGTTTCAGACCTTAAAGGCTGGGAAGGACAAGCTGCGCTTGATTATTATATCTATGCAACACCAACAATGTTTCTGGTTGATAAGAATATGCAACTGATTGGACTACCTAAGACAGTGGAAGAATTTAGAGCATTTAAATAAAATAATATTATTAACTCACCTTACTCAAAAGCAGCTTATTTGTAATTCCGTACGTCAATTGTCTAATTATTTCAGCATTTCTATTTATTGAAATTTTAGATGAGGCTGTCTCAAAAGTACGTTTAAGTCAACCTGAACTTGTTTCAGGTTCTAATTTTATTCTAAAATCAAAGAATTAGATTCCGAAATAAATTCGGAATGACACTTTTGAGACAGCCTCATGACACTTGCCAAAGGTGAGTTATTAATAAGAAAACCTGCGAGGTTTAGTTTCATTAAAATTTGTAATCAGGATTCAGCAGTTTGAAAAGATTTTGTCCGATATTATTAATATTCATTATACCGCGAAAAATTTCTTCACCCGGTCCATAAGAAAAGATACCAACCGGCGAAGCTGTATGGCTTGTTGTTGTATAAGACAGCTCAAGTTCTACCGCATTTCTACTTCCTTTAGTTATAGACATTCCGCCTGTTTCGTGATCTGAAGTTACAACTATTAAAGTATTTCCATCCGACTTTGCAAAATTTAACGCTTCTGTAATTGCAGTGCTAAAATCATTTACTTCTTCAAGCAGTTCTTTGGATTTGTGATCGTGACCAGCCCAATCTATTTGAGAACCTTCAATCATCAGTACAAATCCATTATCATTATTTTTTAAATGAGTAATTGCTTGTTTTGTGAGATCGCCAAGTGTAAAATTCCTTTTGGATGCTTCGGGTAATCCGTCCATTTCAAGCAAAGCATAAAACTGTTTAACTGAATCCTCAATAGCAGTTAGTTCGGGAAAATTTTTTGCAGTTTGAAAACCTTTTTTTTGTAAAATTTCTAAAAGATTATTTTGATCTTCTCTATCGCCATTCAGGTTTTTCGGCAAAAAGTATTTTAATCCGCCGCCAATAATCACATCGTAATTACCAAGAACCATTTGCTCTGCAATTGTTATTTGATCATTTCGATCTTTTGTGTGTCCTAAAAAAGCGCCCGGTGTTGCATGAGATACAGTACTTGATACAACAACACCTGTTGAAAGTCCCAATGATTCCGCATACTCAAAAATAGTGGTTAACGGATTTCCAAGCGTATCAACGGATATATATTTATTATTGGTTAGATAGCCCGTGGCAATAGCCGAAGCGCCTGCGGCAGAATCGGTAATTAATTTATCCGCAGAGCATGTAATAGATAATCCGATTGATTTAAAATCATTGAAAGGAGATACGGCATTTTGCAATATAGATGCCCCAACATAGTTGATGCCCATTCCATCCCCGATTAAAATAATTATGTTTTTAGGTCTTTCGCCCTGTGCATTTAAGTTATTAAAAGTTAACAGGAGAATAAAAAGAACAGAGCAAAGTTTTTTCAATTAACTTCTACTCCCTTCTTTTCCACCTTAGTTATCCAGCAATGTACATCTTCTTTTTCACCGCGATGTATTGAAGTTAATTCGTTAAACAATTTTATATCAAGTTCGCCGGGCTGTCCGTTATTGATCGTCATATTTTTATCTTTATAAGTTAGCCAGCCAACAGAAGAAATTATTGCGGCAGTGCCTGTTCCGAAAACGCCAACAAGATTACCCGAATCATAAGCGGAAACGACTTCGTCAATCGAGATTGCTCTTTCCACTACATTCATTCCCCATTCTTTTAAAATTTGAATAACTGATCTTCGCGTAACACCGGGTAAAATTGAACCGGATAATTTTGGCGTAACAATTTCATCTTTAAGCTGGATAAAAATATTCATCATACCAACTTCTTCAATAAATTTTTGTTCAACGCCGTCAAGCCAGAGAACCTGTGTAAAACCTTTTTTAGCGGCTTCCTGCGCAGCCAATAAACTTGCTGCATAGTTACCTGCGGTTTTACATTCGCCAACTCCTTTTCTAACTGCGCGCACATAATCATCCTGAACCAATATTTTAACGGGTTTAAATCCTTCGGGATGATAAGCGCCAACGGGTGAAAGTAATATTACAAATTTGTAATCGTTAGATGGACGAACACCCAACGCTGAATCTGTACCAAACATAAAAGGTCTTATATAAAGAGATTCACCATCATTTGAGGGAATCCAATCACTTTCGATGGCGATAAGTTCTTTTAAAGCTTCAAGAACAAACTCAGCATCAACCTGCGGCATGCAGATACGTTTGGCTGAATTATTTAATCTTTCGATATGTGTGTCCGGTCGAAATATTATTACTTCGTCATTAATAGTTTTGAATGCTTTCAGTCCTTCAAAAATTGTTTGCCCGTAATGTATGAAGGAAGTAGCCGGATGCATTTGAATATCTTCAATCGGTTTGATTGCCGCATTATGCCAGCCTAATTCCTTTGAATAATCCATTTCAAAAATGTGGTCGGTAAAAATTTGACCGAAACCTAAATTTTTCGGAAGAACAACTTTTTCGGTTCTTTCCTTAATTGTTATTTGTATTTTTTTCATATCGTTTTCCTTCCTTTTAATTGAAGGTTATTTTGTTTATAAATTTATTATAACTGCAATTTAACTGTTTGCAAACAAAATATTTTAATGTGCATTAAAAAATCAACATCCACAGCACATAATCCAATATTAAAATTAATGCTGCGGACAGAACAAAAGATCTTATTGTTGAAAGCCCGACACCTTCGGCACCTCCTTCTGTTTTAAAACCAATATGGCAGCCCAATAATGCTGTAACTCCACCAAAGAAAACTGTTTTTATTAATCCTGCAACAAGATCAGAAATATCAAAAAAACGGGCAACCGAATTAAAGAAAACCGCAAATGAAACTCCAAGAAAATAATTGGATACAAGATATGCACCAAATACGGCAATTGTATTTGCAAAAATTACAAGTACAGGCATCATAATTATTGAAGCTAAAAATCGCGGCATAGCTAAATATCTAACCGGACTAATAGCCATCGTTTCCAAAGCGTCAATTTGTTCCGTAACCTTCATTGTGCCAAGCTCTGCTGCTATTGATGCGCCTACTCTGCCCGCTATAACAATACCTGTTAATACCGGACCCAATTCCGTAATGATTGCACGGCTTGTTGCGCCGCCAAGAAATGATAAAGGAGCTATTCCCTTTAGCTGAAAAGCTGCCTGCCACGCAGAAACCGCACCGGTAAAAACGGCAATTATCAAAACAAGCGGAAGCGAATTTACACCGATATGCTCCATTTGAAAGAGAATTAGTTTTTTGCTTTTAAGTATTTGTGTAAAGCTTTTTACTATTCCGAAAAAAAGATTTGAAATTTGACCGAACTCCTGTAGAAAATTTAACGTCCGGTTACCAATTATTTGAAATGCTGAAGATATCAATTTATATTTTTAATTAATTATTGATACAAACTTAAAGAAAAAGCGTAAATAATAGGCTTGGTTTTGCAGGTAATTAAAAATTCATCAGTTTTTGAAATTAATCGTTTTTCATTTGTAAATTTGACCAAGCATTATAGTAGTTTTAATCTTAATGGTTTAACTGTGAAAGAAAAATCAAACAACATCGAAATCTTATCCGACAACAATTTATTTAAAAATTTGTTTTATTCGGCATCTTCTGCTATTGCAATTCTTTACGAGAACAAAATTATTGACGCTAATTATTCGTTTGTTAAACTTTTTGGGTATTCAGAGTTAAATGACATAAAAAACAAAGATCTTAACGCAATTGCAGATTTTAAAGACAAATCAAAAATTGAAGAGTATTTTGATCATTCAAAAAAACATTCTGCAACTCCGGCTTCTATTGAATGTTTGTTGATGAATAAAGCTGGTAAAGATATAACTATTGAGTTCTACTTAGACAAGTATTTAGTTGAAGGTAAAGACATCCTTGCTGTTTCAGCCTACGATATTACAGAGAAGATAAAATTACTAAAGGAAATTTCAGGCTCAAACTTCAGGTATAAAAAGATAACTGAAAGTATTGATGATTTTTTATTTCAGTTTCAATTAGTTGGCTCAATTTTAAAACCTGTTTTTTGTACGCCTGCTATTAAAAAACTTTCGGGCTACACGCAGGAAGAATTTTTATATGATTCTAAACTTTTCCTTAAAGCTGTTCACCCGGATGACTTTAGCAAAGTTAAAGCTGATTTGGTTAAAATATTTAAAAGCCGCGGTAAAAAAACCGGCGAACTTGAATTCCGTATAATTACTAAAGAAGGAAATATTGTTAATGTCCGTGTTCGGTTTAATTATAATAGAACCGAAACAAGAAGAGTTAAGGAAGTATTTGGGGTTGTAAGCGACATAACCCTTAATAAAAAAGCTGCCGATGAACTTTCAGAATCAACAAAAAACCTTGTAAGATTAAATGAAACTAAAGACAAATTTCTTTCAATTATCTCGCACGATCTTCGTTCTCCTTTTTCTTCGATACTCGGTTTTGCTGATATTCTTGCAGAAGAAGAAGATTTAAGCGCTGAAGAACGAAAGCAGTTTGTAAATTACATACAGGAGTCGGCTCACTCAACTTTATCTTTAATTAATACTGTTTTTGATTTAGTAAGGCTGCAAACCGGACGAACAAAAGTTGAACCGCAGCGCATTGACGCTGCTAAAATTGTTGATAAAATAATTAACTCTTTGCAAGATAAATGGTTTAATAAAAAAGTAAGTTTGGTTTCTTTGATAAATCACCCTACAAATATTTTAGCCGATAAAATTTTAACCGAACAGATATTTGAAAACTTGCTTACAAATGCAATTAAATTTTCTCACCCCGAGTCGGTAGTTGTTGTATCTGCATCAAAACAAGATAATTCTTCTTTTGTAGATTTTTGCGTTAAAGATTCCGGCATTGGCATTGAGCAAGAAAATATTACAAAACTTTTTGATATTGATAAAAGGTTTACATCTGAAGGAACAGATGGAGAAAAAGGCAGCGGATTTGGTTTGTGTTTTGTTAAAGAAATTGTTGATAAACACTGCGGCAACATTTCAGTTAAAAGCGAATTGGGAAAAGGTACCGAGTTTACTTTTAGTCTGCCAATTGCTTTATCCAATATATTGATTGTAGATAATAATAAAACTGACCGCTTATTATATTCTAAAATTTTGAATAGTATTATGCCTGATTATAAAATAGATACAGCCTCCGACGGAAAAGAGGCTCTGGATAAAATCCGCATTTCGCAGCCTGCATTAGTAATCACAGAACATACTATGCCAATTATGAACGGATACGAATTTGTTTCGGTCTTACAAAAATTGGATGGAATTAAAAACAAACCGCATGTAATTGTGTTAAGCAGCAATATAGATCGTTTAACAATAAACGATTATGCTGAGCTCGGAATAGAGTTTGTTTTCAAAAAACCTGTTAACCTAAACATATTTAAACTTGCGCTGGAAAAATCCTTACAAAAAGGATTTTAAAACATTCCTGTATAAAATTTAATTTAACTTTTCTTCAATACATATCCGCTCGATGGCGCTACTTTAATTTTGCCTTTTAGTTTATCAAGTGGTTTTACACCGGCTTTTTGGGGACTTACAAGAACATCCCATTTACCTTTTGGTAAAATAAACTCTTCTTCCTGCTTTAAACTTGCATTCATCAAAACAATAAATGTTTCGTCTTTGTAATTAACTACGTATCCGATAGCAAATGGATTGTCTTTTATATCGAAGAAAAGCACATCTTTATAATCAGCTCTTCGGAAGGCTTCAAATTCAGTTCTCAGTTCGATCAATCCTTTGTAGTAGTTAAAAAGGTCTTCATTCATTTTTGCATGATTATAATTTATATAATTCACTTCGTTGTCTTTATCATAAGTATTGTGGTCTATCATTCCTGCCTGCAGATCATTATGATTTTCCAACGGAATAACTTTGCTGCGCGCAAATTCCTGCCCGCTATGTATCATTGTAATACCGCGCGATGTAAATAAAAATAATGCACCAAGTTTGTTAAACTTTGATTGCAGCGGAGTAAGTTTTGCGTGGCTGTCAATATCCTTAATAATTTCTTCCGGATGAATATCACGGATAGCAATCCTTATAAAATCGCCAAAAGTATAACCGTCGTGTGATTCAAGATAGTTTACCGAGTGATCGGGTTTTTGAAATAAACCAAGTGAATCTTTTACAAGCGTTCCGTTTACATAGCTTTTTATTCTGTTTGGATTATTGTTTCCGTACCAGTGTCCAAAAATCCAGCCATGTCCGTTATTGGGATTTTCTCCTTTAATACCATTTCTTATTTGATCATTCCACGCGCCCCAGCCGCGCAAAGAAAATCCCGCAGGATCATATCCGCCGCCCCAGGGTTCGCAAACAAATACAACATCGGGATTTATTTTTTTAGCTTCATAAATTATTGTTTCAATAGTTTCCCAATCAATAAGTTTTCCAAGATCAAACCGGAAACCATCAACATGATATTCTTTCATCCAGTATAAAATACTTTCAACAATCAATCGGCGAAGCATTGGTCGCTCTGTTTTAAGATCGTTTCCGCAGCCGCTAACAGCGCAAAAGCTTTCATCGGGGTTTAATCTAAAATAATATTCCTTATCAATCTCTTTTAAGTTTCCAAGTTCATACTCCGAAAGATGATTGTAAACAACATCCATAATTACGGCAATGTTTTCTTTATGAAATGCTTTTACCATTTCTTTAAAATCAGTAACTGCTTTTACATCGGTGCCGCTCCATTCATTCCATTTTATTTGGCGAACATTTTCCGAATAATAAGATTCCGGCGCAAAGAATGCCGCAGTCATATATCCCCAATGATTTCGCTCATAAGGGTTCCATGTATTAAACTTGCCGTGCAAAGTATCTTTAAACGGAATTTCGATGTTCGCAAATTCCTGCGACGGAAGAAGTTCAATTGTATTAACTCCGAGTTTCTTGATGTAATCAAAACCGCCTGTTTTATTTTTTTCGATAAGTCCTTTATATGTTCCGCGTTCAGAAACGCCGGATGAGATATGTTCGGTCATATCACGAACATGCATTTCATAAACAATCAAATCGCGCCAATCTCTTTGTATCCAATTATCGGAATGCCAATCGTAATTATTTTCTTTTACAATAATTCCTTTACGCGGTGTAAAGTATGTATTATAACTTGCTACTGCTTTTGTATATGGATCGAGACAAAGCACAGCCTCTTTATCTTTATGCTTTACGTTAAAGTTATAAAATTTTCCATAATGCTCGCCATCAAGTGAAGTTTCCCAAACAGCATTTTCATCGCGAATCATTTCATATTCTTTGCCGGATTTATCTTCAACTTTATCAAATATTACAATCGTAACCTTTTCCGCATTTGGAGTAAAAAGTCTAAAAAATGTTTTGCCGCTTTCAACAAACGAACCAAGTTTTTTATCGGAGAAATACTTATTAAGTTCGTTTTGCTTTTGCTGAAACTGAATGTTTTTTGTTTGTGATGATTTGGATTTATCTGAAATGTACAAAGCTTTACCTGTGGATGTTAGTGTTAATAAAACAATTATTAGTACGAATAAAATATTTTTCATTTATGCCTCGGTTTTTATTCAATGCAAACCACATTGAATATAATTTGTGCATCAAAACTAAATAAGTTTGATTGTATTTAAAACGCTTAATTGAATTTTAAGAGCACTACACTTAGAAAATAATAATTTGGAAAAGTAATGGCTATTAATCTGTTTTACTTTTTTCGTAGTCTAAATTTTGCTTTTTCATCACTTCGGGGTCATCTATTTTGGGACTATTGTTGAATTCGCTCCAATCAAATTCAGCGTCGAATGGGTCAAGTGCTTTTTCGGGGTTAAAAACTCGAAGATCAACCATATTAGTTTTATAAGGTGTAAAATCGGGTTTATCTGTAAACATGTCTCTCAAATCAAAAGCGCAGGCATCATATTGATTGAGATAAGGAATGTTGAGAATGTTCCAGAAAGTTTTGAATATGCTTCCAAAACTGTAATGAGTATGACTAACATAATTTTTTTTTGCGTAAGGCGAAAGCATCATCAAAATACTTCGATGAGCGTCAATATGATCAACTCCGCCCTGCGGATCATCTTCTGTAATAAACACAGCCATATTTTTCCAGTATGGTGTATTGGAAAGAAATTCAATAATTCGACCTAACGCAAGATCATTATCTATCATGTAACTTTCAAAAAACGGATACCCCGCTTCAGGTCTTTCACCCGAACCGTGATCGTTCGGTAAAAGAATCGTTAGCACAGAAGGCATTGTTTTATTTTCGCCTATCCATCTATCCTTAAATTCTTCTATAAACATATCCGCCCTAAACTGATCCGGAATGCTTGTATTGTAAGTAGCATACTTTTTTGAAGATTTGTTAAAAATTGGAGCAGGTACTGGGTAGTTGATAACATGTTTAATGCCTGTATATTTAAAAGCAGTATCGGAAAAAGAAGGAGCTAATTCAAGTCCGAATCCGAAATTAAAAAAATCAATTTTATTTCGTTCCATGTGTTCCCAGATTGAACCAGCCTCATTATAGTCTTCGGGATAAATTGCGCCTGAAGATCCAACAAAAGATAAATTGCCCGGTGCATCGGAATCTTCTTTCATTTCTCTGCCGCCGCCGTAGCTTGATGCAACATTAACTTCAACCCATTCATTTGGATAAGTTCCGGAAAGCCATCTGTGTCCGTCTGCCGAGACATCTGAATCGCAATAAAAATTATCCGAAATAGAAAATCTTTTAGCAAGTTCAATATGATTTATCATAATATCGGCACTATCAATTACTTCGCCTTTTTTATTTTTAATCTTTCTATCTAATCCAAAACGCGCTTCTTCGGGCAGTCCTATTCCGTTTTTCATCTGTCCGAATACTTCGTCATAAGTTCGATTTTCTTTAGCAATAAAAACGATATGTTTAATCGGAGATTCTTTTTCGCCGGGATAAAGAGGTATGGGGTTTTGTTTTTCGTAATTGATTTCATTTATCTTTTTGAAATGATAATTGTTTGAAACAACCTTATCAGTCAACTTTTTCAATTCATTATCGGAAGGAAGATCCATTATAGAAACAGAGCCAAGCATAATCTCGCCGATATAACTTCCAAATTTATCCCGCTTAAATTCCGAGCCAGCATTTGGACCGCTGCCCAATCCTTTTGCATTTGCTACAAATAGTTTTTTACCGTTGCTTGAAACTTTTAATTTTGAAGGGAACCATCCTGCTGGAATATGTCCGATAACTGCTAAGTTTTCTGCATCAATAACTGCAATAGCGTTTATGCCGGATTCAGCCGCATAAATTCTTTTTTGATCCGGCGAGATTGCCAATCCGAACGGAATTATTCCTCTAAATTTCTTTAGTCTTTCATCTATAGTTAGAAAAATATTTTTCACAACGGAATCTTTTTGAATGTCAATAACCGAGATGCAATCATTATTTCCATTGCTTACAAAAACATATTTTTCAGTTGCAACTATTGAGTTTGGACTTGCACCGCCAACTGCCGGTATTCCTTCTATAAGCTGCCCGACTAAAAACCCTGTTTTGATTTTTGATGTTACTTTGGGATTCAAATTATCACTAAGGTCAATAGTCCAAATCGAAAAAGATTCGGGAACGTTCGGATCTCCAAGAGGCGGAACTTTAATTGAGTCGTAGTTTATCCCTTCAATCATTTCTTTTGATAAGTATGCAGAGGCAGGATACTCTAAAGCCTTTTCCTTTATATTTTCTTTGGTAATTCCTTCAATAGGTTTGTATTCAAACATACCTACATTTGCAACATAAACTTTTGAGCCGTCCGGTGACAAAGCAACGCCGAAAGGATATCTTCCAACCGGAACAGCGTTAACAACTTTTTTCAATTCTGTGTCTATCAATAATAATTCAAACTGTATCTGATCAACCGCATAAATTATTTTTCCATCGGCAGATAGTATCATATCGCCTATGTAACCATGATTAACTTTTCTTCCCGCTCTGTCAGTATTGCAATTTATTTCCCCAATTTTTTTGTTTATGTTCAGATCAAAAATATAAATCAAACCTTCCTGCCCGCCGGCAACATAAAGAAATTTATTATCTGGCGAAATTGCAAGCCCCATATAAACAGATTCGATAATTCCTTCATCTGACTTAGTATTTTCAGGCACTTGAATTATTTTGGGTTTATCGGTATTAAAATTTTTTATTATTGAAATAGAAAACGGCTTTATGCCGGAGTTCGCGGTTACAAGGGTTGAACCATCAGGGCTTAATACTAAACCATAAGGATGAGGAGCAACCTGTATTTGTTTTCCGGCAGGTGTTACAATTCTTCCGTTTGGTAAAACAGCGCTATCAGGCGGAAATAATTTTGTATAACGACTATCTGAAGGCGGATTAATTATCCATTCTTTACTTTGAGCAAAACTGCAAGTAAACGTTATTGAAATTAAAAATAAACTTAAACAGGTTAAAAATACTTTGCTCATATTATGCTCTTATTTTTTATAAAATATTTTTTTGTTAAACGAAAGCTCCTGATACGAAAAAACAAAACCAGATTTAAAATACCGCACATAATAAACCTCAAGGTATGAATACAATGAACCTTTATATGGATCATTAAATATTAATGTAAGGTGCGGCATCAAGTAAAATTTGAATACCTGAAACAATTCTTTAATTGTTGTCCCCGATAAATCGAATACTGCTAATTTTATTTTATCCATTTAGTTCTCCTTTAAAATTTAAGTCAATTTTAATAGGCTGTTTTTCTTTGTAGATGAAATACCCCAGAGAAAATATTCCGAACACAATTGTAACAATGCTTGTAAGGTAAGATATTTTAATGAAAAATTGCAGCCAGTTCAGATCAAGGGACATGAATGATTTGGAAAACAGAATTATCGAACTGCCCATGTAGCCAAAAGCATCGGCAATATACATTAAAAAACCTATGTTGCTTTTGTAACGAAATACGGCTATCCATCTTTCGTATAAAAAAGTGTGATAAGCGATGTAACCCAAATACATACTGAATCCATTCATAATCATCCATAAAACAGGATCAATCATATCGAAATGATTAAGAATTGTAGTTGTTAATAAAAGAAATCCGGCGGTAATAATTATTAATATGTTAATGTAAAATGCTGTTCGATTGTTTTCAATCAGTATCATCAGTCCGATAATTATCATCACTGCCATCGCAATAGGTATTTCCGATGTAGCCAGAATATCCGGTCTTCCTGAATAGCCGAGTGAACTCCATATTTCAACCGCAAAGTTATCGCGTATGTCGCGGAAGATCGTTAAGAATATATAAATTGTTGTGGTAAGAATTATACCGATTGAGAATTCCTTAAAAAACAATTTCCTCATTTTAGAATCCATCGGAATTCTTTTCGTTCGGTGCATTTCGTCATCTACTGTCGGTGGTGGAATTAAACTCAGCATGTAAACTCCCAAAAGCAAAGCTGGAACAAAAAGCAATCCCGTTAAAAACGGCATCCAGAATTCTGAAACGCTGTAATTCAAAATCAAAGTTCTGCCTGTAGCTTTTACAACGCCGGATGATAAAATAAAACTTGTGCTTAAACCTGCGCCCAATAATTCTGTTAATTTTCTGCCCTCAAGAAAACTGTAAACAACACCCCAAATCATTCCAAGCGGAAGACCGTTCAAAAATAAAAAAATGAGATTGTAAGGTGCTGGAACAATTGCGAAAAACAATAATGCCAACCACGCAATGCCCATCAATATTAGTATCCAAACTATCCTTTGCGACGGTTTGAGCTCGGCAATTAATTTGATACCAAAAAATTTTGAAGTGGTATATCCAATCAATTGAAAAAACACGGCAAATACTTTGTAGTCAATATCCCAAAAAGTTAATCCTTCAAAAGTGCCTGCTGAAAAAGGCTTTCTGAAAGCGTACATAGAAAAATATGTAATGAAAGAAGCAGCTATCAAATAAAACGCAAAAAACGTTTTGTTGGATTTTGCTAATCGGTTCTTTATCGCGGTTGATTGTATCATTTTATTTCTATTCCTGCTCTTAATGGATTGGCATTTATTGCATAGTTAAAAGCGTCTGCCGCTTGCTCCAATGTAAATCTATCTTCAATAATATTATCAAACGGATAACGATCGTGGTTTGCTTCAATGAATTTAACTGCTGAAATAAGATCATCTTTATTGTAATTATGAAGCCCTTTGATTGTGTGGATGTTACGGATAAGTTTTTCAGCGCTCAAATTTATATCGCGCTGCGGAAAAGTAGCTCCAACCCATATAGTTGTTCCACCGATATCAAGCAAGTTCATAGCTGTTTCCATAGATTCCGGCGCTCCGCTAAATTCAAATATCAAATCAAACCTGCCTGTTTTTTTTTCAATCTCATCAGCCGATAATTCCAAAGTATTAAAGACAATATCGGAGCCGAATTTCTGAGAGAGCAATAAACGCTGCGGATCTAAATCAGCTAAAGCAATAAATTTTGCACAACTGCTTTTTAACATTGCACACGCTGTAACACCCAGCATTCCGGCACCGATTACTAAAACTCTTTTATCTAAAATTTCGCCCGCAATACGCAATGCACCTGCAACAGTAGCTACAGCACAATTTATTATTGCTGAAATTTTTAAAGGTATTTTTTCATCCAATTTTATAATGGGTGTATTTTTTCTAAGAATAATATATTGAGCAAGTCCTCCGTGCAAAGTATTTTTGTCCGTTAATTTTTCGTGCCCATACTTGAAAAGATTTTCTCCTTTTTGCGGTATTCCAATTTTTGAAAAGTATGAGTTAGGGTCGCTCGAATAAATGCTCCAGGTAATTCTATCTCCAACGGAAAGAGTAGAACCAAGTCCATCAATCATCACAGCGTTTTTATCGAATGAAAATATTCTACCAACAATTTCGTGCCCGAGTATTGTGGGATTTTTTTCATTTCTTTTGCCTGTAAAAGTATTGAGGTCGCTTTTGCATAATGTTACATATTCATTCTTAACAAGAATTTCTCCTTCTTTTAGAGGTGGAATTTTAATCAGCCTTTGAATGAGAGAATTATCAGTAGAATCAAATACAATAGTTTTAGAATATTCATTCTTGTTCATTTAATTGCTGCCTGTTTTTATTGTTTTGATAAGAAGAGTACATCGGGCGGAATAATTTGTTTAGGAATACCAGGTCCTCTAAAATAAACATCAAGCCAAGCACCGCCGCCGCCGTTAAAATATCTAACATTTATTTTGTGAAAGCCTTTTGTAAGATGAATTTTTCCGCTTCTTTCAATCGTACCATGATCGCCATCGTTATCAACAATTTCAACATCATTTATAAACAACTTGCTGCCATCATCAGAATTGGTATAAAACTTATATTCTCCCTCATTTTCAATTTTGATATAGCTTTCGAAAACAAAACCAAAGTTTTCATCTTTAATATTCAGCTTTCCAATCCGGAACTCTTGTGTTTTGCCTTCTTTAATATGATTTATTGATTCAAAAGCAGGAAGAAATTTCCAATTTGTTCCTTCAAAATATTTATACATAATTCCGTTTACAGAATTGCTTTTTGCAACTCTAAAAAACGCCGATGCAACAATGCTTTGTTCCTTTTGATTATTGAAAACCTTAGCCTGAACAACCGCCGAGTTTTTTAATGTAAATTCTTTTTCATATAAAGATGAATTAATATCTGGCTCAGTTCCGTCAATTGTAAATCGTATTTGAACATCACGTTCATTAGTTTCAATACGGACAACCGGCCCAACATCAACAAACAATCCGCCAGCGGGCTCATAAAAATTTCTTGCAGGATAAATTACAGGAGGTTTTATGTTTACAGGCAAATAATCAATTTTAGGTTCTGAGTAACCTTCGAAAGCGCTTTTAACCGCGCGACCAATCCATGCATAAGGCTGCTGGATGTTTAACGCAAAAGCAACTGTTGCAGCATTATCATAGGTGTAAACCGGTTGAAGAATTTTGTAACCATTTTTTATTCCATTACCGAAAAGAATAAAGGGAATTTCTATTTCATCAATTGTTTCGCCACCGTGTCCGTATCCAATTCCACCATGATCTGAAGTAACTATAAACAAAGTACTTTCAAAAGTACCTGCTGTTTTTGATGCTTCAAATATTTTTCCAATAAGTTTATCAGCAATAGCAACTGAATTATAATACTCTTGCGAGCCATGACCATATTTGTGTCCTGCTCCGTCAACGTGATCAAGATGAACGAAAGTGAATAATGGTTTTTTAGATATAATATATTCCGAAGCAATTTCTACGGTTTCGGATTCAGTAGAACCGCGGCGGTCAAAATCAACTTTACTTTTCTCAAATAACCTTCCAAATCCATCCCAGTGATATACTGCTCCAATTTCGGATTGTGGGATATTTGTTTTTATAACGTTAAAAATTGTTGGGAAAATATTTTCATCACCTTTAACTACTGGTGGCAAAACAAAGTCATCCCTTTCCCAGTCATTTGAAGTAATGCCGTGTTGTTCTGTTCCGGCGCCCATAATCATCGAAGCCCAATTTGAACTGCTGCTTGTAGGTAAAACAGAACGAGCAGTAAAAGTATAAGCACCGTTTTCAATCATAAAATCCATAAAAGGCGTTTCGGCTTTTTGAATTCCATCCGGACTCATTCCGTCGCAGCCAATAACAATAATATGTTTTATGTTTGTTTGATTTTTTAATTCAGCCTTTTGTGCTGATAAAAAATTAATTCCGCTTAAAATTAAAACTCCAATAGTAAACTTCAGAGATTTCATTAAGTATATCCTTTATAAAATATCAATTATAATAAACTGAAAGAACAATCAAGTATTTCTATTGCAGCATCAATTTCATCCTTAAAAACAGTAAGCGGCGGCATTAACGATAAAACATTGCCGGATGAAACTTTAAAGCTCAGCCCTCGCTTTAAAGATTGATACATAATAAACTCCGCTTCGTCTGTTGCAGGTTTATTAGTTTTCTTATCTTTTACAAGTTCTACTGCTATCAACAAACCAATACCTCTTACATCACCAATAATCTGGTGTTTCGTTTTAAGAATTTCTAATTTTTTCATAAAATACGCGCCTAAACTGATAGCTGAATTTAAAAGATCATTTTCTTCAATAAATTCAATAGTTGCTAAGGCGGCAGCCGAACCGATTGGGGATTTTTCGTGTGTGTAATGCCCGATTGCAATAGAAGAGTTTACATTGCATTTTTCAGTTGTAACAACTGCCGCCATCGGAAAAACTCCTCCTCCCAAGCCTTTGCCAAGGCAAAGAATGTCAGGTGTTACACCGAATTTTTCGTAAACGAACATTTTACCTGTTCTGCCAAGTGCGGTGGGAATTTCATCAAATATTAAAAGCGCGTTATGCTTGTCGCATAGTTCTTTCACTTTCTGCCAGTAATTTATTTCTGGAATTGTTACTGTTGTATATCTAATTGGTTCTGATATAACTGCACCAATATCCCCTTCTACCTTAAAGACGTACTCAAGATAATCCAAAGATTCAAGATAGTTTTTTTCGTTATCTCCCGAAAGATTTCTGAATGAATTTGGAAATGGGATTTGTATTGCCCCCGGCAATAAAGGACCAATATTACTTCGGAATAGAGATTCGCCTCCAATTCCTATCGCATCAAGAGAAGCACCATGAAATGATTCCCAGTAACTTATCGTTTTGAATTTACCAGTTACGGTTCGGGCAATCTTTAAAGCTATACCGATTGCAGTTGTTCCGCCCGGCGCAAAAAGTACACGGCTTAAATCTTCACTATTTAATTCAATTAACTTTTTTGCCAAACTAATGGCTGCTTCATTGGTATATCTTCGGGGCGAAAAAGATAATTTATCAAGTTGACTTTTAACCGCTTCAATAACTTTTTTATTTCCATAACCTACCTGATGAACATTATTGCCATGAAAATCCAGATATTTTCTGCCTTCAACGTCAAAAATATAACTTCCTTCGCAAGATGCTAAAGCGTTGAGACATGGTGTTGAAAGCGATTGGTGCAAAAAATATTTAGCGTCTTCTTCAATAAGTTTTAATGTGTTTTCGTTCAGATTTTGCCTCTGCCATTCTTCTCTTTTGTGGGAGATGTTTACATCACCTTCTGTTCTATCAATATTTTTCATAAAAATCAATAACTCCGTAAAATGTTAAATTGTTTTAATCCGCCATATCAATAACTACAGGTGATAATTTTACTTTAAGTAATGCTGATATTTTTTTTGCAACGTCGGTATTATCCATAACACCTGTGAACAATAAAGAACCCGGTCCATAAGCATAAATCGGAACAGGAGTAGCGGTATGTCCCTTAGAAGACCAGCTCGGCTTCAAAAGTTCACCTTTCTCTTTATCGCCGCCTGTTAAAGTTAATCCGCCGGTTTCATGATCTGCAGTTACGATTACCAGGGTTTTACCGTCAATTTTTGCAAAATCCAGGCAAGATATTAACGCCTTTTCAAGTTCAATTACATTATTCATAACGCCTTCAAGATTATTGCTGTGCGCCTCCCAATCAATTTGACTTCCTTCAACCATTAAGAAAAAGCCATTTTCATTTTTCTCAAGAATTGATAAAGCTTTTTTAGTCATCTCTTCAAGCGTTGGCTCACTTTCATTACCTTTCAAGCCTCCAAAACTAAAAATGCCTAATAAATTATCGGAGTTCGACTTCATCATAGATTCACGATCTCTTACAAAATTGTAACCGCAAGCTATTGCAGAATCAATCAGGTTTTTATTGTCTGTTCTTTCGCTGCCTTCTAAATTTGCAGGAATAAAATATTCCATACCGCCGCCCATAAGCACATTTACTTTGCTATTTATAATCTGCTCAGCAATAGCCTGATGATGATCTCGATGTATATTGTGAGAAGTAAAACATGCAGGCGTTGCATCTGTAATGTGAGATGTAACTACAACTCCAGTACTCATTCCTTTTTGTTTTACTGATTCTGTTATAGTTGTTTTTTCTGATCCGTCGGGTGTTGTGTTTATCATTTTGTTTTTGGTTTTATAACCGGTAGCCATTGCAGTAGCTCCTGCAGCGGAATCAGTTATTAAATCGTCAATCGTATGAGTTAACACAAGTCCGGTAACCGGCATATCAAAAAATGCAATGCGTTTGTTTTTATATTTAAGATAATTTGTTGTTGCCACATGAGCCAATCCTGTTCCATCTCCTATAATAAGTATAACATTTTTTACGTCAGTTGCATCTGCTTGATTTAAAGTAACCGCGCTTTGAGATAAGAGAAGCGGAGAGATTATAAAAAATAAAAGTGTTATTCTGTGAAATGTTTTTTTCATAATGATTTATTTATTTCCCTGATTGTTAAGAAATCCTGCCAATGCAGTTGGTCTATCCGTGCTTATTAAATCAACGCCAAGTTGATATAGCAGCAGCCATTGTCCTTCGGAATCAGGCGTATTCCAAAACCTTATTAATTTTCCCTGCGAATGAGCTGTGGCGATATAATTACTTATTTTTTCCTTCATCTCATTTTCACAATTGCTATAAAATATTTTAGAAATCTCAAACCAATCTTCGCTTATTAAAGGCATAAGTGAAACAGGATAATCAAATTTTAGATCACCGGAGCGTCCGTCAATTGAAGCTAATCTTTCAATTTCACCGGCAATTGTATCAAAAGGTATGTTGCCCGAAATTACAATATCAACAGCGCCATCAATTTTCTTATTTGCTCTGTAAGAAGAAAGCATTTGATTATATGATATTAAAACATTTTCTAATACTTTGTAAAGTTGTTCGGATTCGGATTTGAAATCAATCAACAAAATAAGAGGCGTGTTTGAATAGATTGAATTATTTCTTTCTTTATAGATTTTAAAAAGCGGATCTAAGTATAATTTTATTAGTGTTTTACTTGTATCAATTTCATCCTCGGAATGAGCAACCACTATCTTTTCACCGTAAAGAAATACATCAACTTCAATACTTTTGAAATTAAGATTTAAAGCTTCTTTCAAAGGTTCAGTTCTATAATAGTCGTTATGCGAATGTGCATTAATGGCGTTGTAATTTTGAGCAAAACAAAATGTATTGAATAGAAGAAACACTGCGAGCGATTTGAAAGCGGTATCCTTTATCATACATTATAAGTTTTTTTTGAGACAACAAAGTTTGATTTGTTTTTTCCGATTATTATGATGTGTTTTGATAAAATATAAAACTTCATTTTTTCAAGAGCTAAAAGTTTGATAATCTGTAATTAATTTTTTCAATTAGTGCGGGCAGTTCTTCAATAGTATCAATAACAAAATGTGCGCCTGCAGAAAGAAATTTTTTTCTTACTTCATTTTTTCTTTTTTCTAACAGTTTAGGATCACAATTAATTACATCTTCGAGTCTCATTCCCATCTCATTGCTTGGTTCAACAATTCCAACAGACCATACATTTGCATTTAATCCTTCCTCAATATCCGAAATAGTATCGCCTACTTTTACAATTGAATTTAAAGGATAAACATCAAGCATCATCGCATTTTTGAATATCATCCATGGTGCTGGTCTTCCGGCTGGAACGTCTGAAGCACATACAAGGCAATCGGTTTCGTAACCTTGCTGCTTTGCAGCTTTTGTTACAATCTCCATCATTTCATTATTATAGCCTGTAGTTGAACCTATTTTTAATCCCAATACTCTGAGGTGATCAACAACTTCCGCAGTATTAGGAATCAGATCAGTAAAATTTGGCAGCAACTCAAGCTGGCGAGGAATAAAATCGGCAAACATATTGTTCACATCATCTTCTGAGACATACTTTCCGTTTTTGATAAACCATTCATTATTTATGCGTGTCATTTTGGTTATTTCTCTTATGTGATCCCTTTTATGCAATCCCATCGGAATTCTTGCCTCTTCGATTGTTATATCAACATTATATTTCTTAAACACATCAACAAAATTTCCGGCTGGTGCAAAGCAGCCAAAATCAACAGTTGTGCCAGCCCAGTCAAAAATTACAGATTTTACTTTCCCGTTGTAACTTCGTTTAAAGATAAATTCCATTTAATTACCTAAATATTTATAATGTTCAAAAAAAAATTATTTGTTTATAAAAGATTAACATTCATTTCGGCAAGCGTTTCTTTTATTGCTGAAATAAGATTTTGAATATCTTCTTTGAATATGTGCCCGATATTTCCAATCCTAAAACAATCAGCTGAAGTTAATTTACCCGGATAAATTATAAAACCTTTTTGGCTAAGCAATCTATAAAAGGTTTCAAAGTTAAAATTTTCATTATCGGGATAGTAGAATGTAGTGATGATATAGCCTTGATCTTCAGGGTCAAGATATTTCTCAAATCCGAGTTTTTCCATTTCATTTAATAGCAAGCTATTATTTTCCTTGTATCTTTTACTCCTTCCGGCAATTCCTCCTTCTTTATCAAGTTCATCAAGAGCTTTGTTGAAAGCTAAAAGCGAATGAATAGGTGGTGTAAATCTAAACTGTCCTGTTTTCTCCAGGTTTTCCCATTGTTCATATAAATCCAAACTTAGACTTGAAGAAACCCCTTTCTTCTGACATAGTTTTTCTTTATTTGCAATAATAAATGAAAAACCCGGAACGCCTTCAATACATTTGTTTGAAGATGAAACAAGGTAATCAATATGAGATTTATAAAAATCAATTGAGTAAGCACCAAAACTGCTCATTGCATCAACAATAAATTCCTTGTTATATCGGAAAGCAATATCACCGATTCTATCTATAGGATTTATTATTCCTGTTGTCGTTTCACAGTGAACAATGCTTATGTGTGTAATTTCCTTATCAACTGTCAACAATTCTTCAATTTCTTTTAAGTTAGGTGTTTGGTTTTCTTTATAATACAATTCAACTGTGGATATATAAAGACGTTCACAAATTGTACGGATTCTATTTCCATAAGCACCGTTAATAACTATTAGAATTTTCCCATCCTTTTTAATAACGGAATTGAGAATGGACTCAACGCCAAAGGTTCCACTGCCTTGCATTAAAATGGTTTCATAATCACTTTTTTTGACGCCAGCTAATTGTAAAAGTCTCTCCCTTATGGATTTTACAATGGCAATAAATTCATCATCGCGCGAACCGAGATCAATATTCATAACTGATTTTACAGTTTCACTTGTTGATAAAGGACCCGGCGTAAAAAGTTTTTTTATGTTGGACATTTTAAGCTGCTCTTTCTGTTATATATTAAAAATTTTGTTTATTGCTATTTGATTGCTAACAAAAACCATAAAACAAATTTTTGTGGTATTTGAACAATTCAGGAAAAATAAAGATGAGGAATATTTCTATTCCTCATCTTGTAAAAGAAATTACTACTTAAGAAGCATCATCTTATGTACTTTAATAAACTCTTTACCGTTTGCGCCAGAGGCTTTCATTTTATATATGTATAAACCCGAGGTAAATCTTTCTGCATTCCAATTTATTGAGTGGTTACCTGCGCTTAGATTTTTATTTACCAAAACATCAACTACTTGCCCGAGTACATTGTAAACAGTAAGCTCAACATAAGAGGTTACAGGCAGCGAGAAATCTATTTTTGTAGCCGGATTAAACGGATTAGGGTAGTTTTGGCTGATGTTGAAATCCTTTGGTAGAACATTGTTTTCGTCTTCAACGCCAACAATTAAACCACCAAGAGGAGAGTTTGATAAATTTTTGGAAGCGAGTGTAATATATCCTTCATTAACAACCACGCCAGAAAAAGTAATTTGATCATCTGAAGTTGTAACTGTTGAAGATACTTCGTTGAAAGCCCCGTTTTCATCTTGTGAAGTTAATAAAACGTATCCAGCGGCTTCGCCAGCGTTCCCTGTTCCGCCAAGTTCACTTATATCAAAAGTAACGCTTAAATCGCTAACTGGTGTTTCTGTTTTATCCAGATACCAAGATCTGCTCAACCGTGCCGCAGCTATTCCAGATAAACCTGCAGTTGTTGCATTTGATAATCCGTTATGTCCGAATACTATAAAAGGATTATCCTCTTTTACAACAACACCGAAAGTTTTTTCAGTGATCATTGAATTACTAAAAGCTGCTGGAAATGGAAAAGAACCAGAAAGAGTTACACCGCCGCTGGTTGATTCTTTTGAACCGCCCCAAATAGCATTAACGTTATTCAAGGCTTGAACAGATGAGTTTCCAAGTGCGGCGTAAGAAATTTCCCAGCGAGGACTTCCAATAAGCTGCACATTGTTATTTCGCCCGCTTAAATCAGCAACCGAAGTACCTTCACCTTCGTTAAAAACCCAGTAAGCTACTAATGAATTCCAGTTGGGATGAGTAGCATCCAATTTTTTATTTCTCCATTCAAAAACAACTTTTGGATCAACAGCAACACCTTTCCAAATTCTTATCTCATCAATCTGAGCAGGAGCAGGAGGAGCATCAGAATATTTTTGAGTGCCATCCTGCGCAATACACAGCGGAAGTATAGAATTTATATTTCCGACTTTAAAGAAATCATCACCGCCAGCCCAAACTGTTTCTAAATTATCGGTTATAAGTTTAAGACCGCTATCCTGTTTTGCTATAACTGCAAGATGATGCCAGTTTCCATCGCTAATATTTGGTCCATTAACATCATATCTATTTCTGTTTTCATCGGCGGCGTTAAATTTCCAATCATCGCCGCGTATTGAAATAACCCAGCCTGGGTTTCCGCCTGAACCCCAATCTTTATCTGAAAGTATGGAAGGATCAGAATCGTATTTCAAATCGGGTTTTACCCAAACTTCAATTGTAAAGTTGCCATCTCCGAAATTAAAATCTTCGTTAGTTTTATTAACAATTCCATATTTATTATTTACATCATTCCCATTAAAATAAACTGCTTTGCCTGCTCCGGTAACTTCAGTATTTAGTGGTCCGTGTTCAAATCCGCCAAGCCCTTTAACATCTTCACTGGTAAGAACACGATTATAAAAAGTAACTTTAGCTACATCAAGTGCTCCATCTTCACCGTCATTATCAGCAAAGAGAAGTAATTTATTACCCAGCGAGCGAGGATCAAGAGAAAATCTATTATCAATTTCTTGCGCGCCTCCAAAGTGAACTGAATCGCCGTCTAAATAAAACTTAACTGCATTGCCAAGATCAACAGTAACGGCAAGTCTGTACCAATCTCCCGCAACAACCGAAGTATCTGTATAGCCAAGATCACCAACGCCAATTTTACCGCTTTGATTTATAAATAATTCTGCATCGGTAGTGTTTGTTGCATCGGTTTGTAAAATACTGTACCAGGTTCCTAAGTTTCCAATTTTAAAATCAACAAGCATAGTATATTGGTTTACTCTTTCGCCTGCTGTTGAAGCCATATCATGTTTTACAATATAATGACTTCCAACACCGAGGCTAACTGCTCCATCTATTTCTTCAGGACCAGAAACGGCACTATGGCTACCAACTAATTCAAGATTATTTCCATAAAATGGTTTTGTTAAATCATCAGCATCGTCAAATGTCCAGAGTCCGTATGGAACTTCTAATGGAATTGAATGTCCATAACCGCTGAGTTCAAAAATTTCTTTTGAACTTAAAGCTCTATCATAAACACCAAGTTCTGCAATGTAGATATTTGCGTCCTCGCCGTCGTTATCGCCAAAAAGTAATATCTGGTTTGCGCCGTCAATTGATGGAAGAGAAAATCTGCCGTCAAAAACTTGAGCGCCGCCGTCTTGAGTTAATTGTCCATCTAAATAATATTTATAAGATTTTCCAATATCTGCAGAAATTACTAATCTGTGCCATTCCATAGCCGGAACTTTATAACGCGAATATCCTGTTGTTCCAACTCCTACAGCTCCGTTATCGCGAACAAAAGATTCCCAATCGCTTTCCGTTGGATTGCCGTCGTTAGTAGCAGCATGAAAAGCATACCAAACTCCTGTTATCGGTAGATAAAAATCTATAACAAGAGAAAATTGGTTTACTCGTTTTGCAGTATCAGAACCGTTTGGTTCAAAATCAAGGTCTAATCTATAAAAACTGCCAAGACCTACTTCAACAGCTTTGTTTCCTGCAGCAGGACCGTCAACAGAATTGAATAATTGAGTAACGCCAGATAATGCATCTCTCTGAAGATTATTACCAATTAAAGCCTTTTCTAAATTAGCGGAATCGTCAAACTTGAAATGATGTTTTAATCCTTCGGTTGGCAGAGCATTTTGTCCGAAAGTTAAACCAACAATCAAGAATACAAGAACAGTAATCATTTTTGTTTTCATTATAGTACTCCTATTTATATTGTGATTTATTAATTATATGATAATCAAACAAATTTCCATTAAGATCGTAAACAGATAGTGTTAGTTTAGTTTTATATATCTGCATAATGCCGTAGTGATGAGCGCTTTTTATTTTGCTGGAAAACCAAGTTTTAGTGGGCGCAAATTTTTCCAATCCACCGCCAGCGCCGCCCATTACTAAATATGTAATGCCGGATTTTTCATCAATTTTATTTTCTCTTAGAGGAAATGTTCGTTCGTAAGAATGGATATGTCCGTTAATAACAACATCAAGGTTGTACTTTTCAAACATAGCAACAAGATCATCAAGTTCGCGCTCGCCATAAACAGATTTGCCAATTTTTGTATCGCCGTAATCGTCTTCATCGGAGCTGTAAGGCGGATGATGAAACACCGCTATTTTCCAAAGGCTGTTTGATTTTTGAAGATCAGTTTCTATCATCTTAAACTGCTCGCTGTTTTTAGATAAATCTCGATCGCTATCAATCATGAATACCTGTACCACACCATAATTAAATGTAAAATAATATTCGTCTTTTTGGTTAGATAGATATTTGTAATAATATTCAGCATCTTCATCGTGATTACCAAGAACAGCAAAAACTGGAACGCGAGCCATTAAATAACTTGCGGAGTTTAAATACTCACTAACCCATTCAAATTTGTTGCTGCCGTTGCCAACAATATCGCCTGCATGCAATACAAAATTTACACGTTCGTCATAAATTTTTTTTGTAACATTTTTTATTACGGCAGGATTGTTTTGAGTATCGCTAATTATTCCAATTGTTACAGGCTGTTCGCCGCCAAAGGCTGTTTGAAAAGCAAAAACATCTGTAGAATAGAAATTTTCAAGATCAGTATTTACAATAACTTTATAAAAATAATTTGTGTTTTCTTTAAGATTACCGATTATAATTTCGTGAAAGTCAGTTGCAGATGTTGACTTTATCTCATTTTCAAAAGGCAATTTTTCTCCGTATTGAATAACCGCCAAAGTTTTTTCTTTCGTCTCAAACAAAATCCTTAACGAATTTTTTTCAACTGATTGTATATATGGCGAAACGAGAAAAAGAGATTCCTGTTCCAAAGACGGCAGTTCGCCAAGCAGCTTTTTATGGGATTCATACGATTGTTTTATTTCTGCTTCGGATAAATCTGCACTAAAAAGTTTTAAATCGTAAATACTGCCATTCAATAATAGTTTTTCATTATCATCATGATAAGAAGCAATATCAAAAAATAGTTTATCCGGATAATTTATTTTCCCTTTTTGTGCATCGCTTTCAGTATCTAAAACCCCATCAATATAAATTTTCATTTTAATTCCGTCGTACGTAGCGGTAATCGAATGCCATTCGTTAAGTTCAATTCTTTGGGCGGAATTTAAGTAGGTCATTACACCGTTTCCATCGGCATCACTATCCAATGTGGAAAGACCAAAAGTTGCATGGTCATTTTCAAAAGCAAGCAGCCAGCCTTTTTCAAAACTTCCGTTATCTTGAAATGCGCTTATAATACCCGAATAATTATTATACTGTTTTATATTTACTATTACCGAAACGCTAAATTCTTTTTGAGGAAGCGACGCTTTGTTTATATCATCTGTAATTAGAAAATGATTCTCACTTCCATCTAACACAACTACGTTTTTACTGTTGGCACTTAGTTTATATAAACGCCCTTTAAAAGAAGCATTGTTTTTATCATTAACATCTTTCAACTGTCCGTTTACAATCTCATCCGGCACAATTTGCCAGTGAGAAATTAGCGAACTATGTTCCTGACTAAACGAAAGGCTGTTAATAATCAGCAAAAGCGCTGCCAGTTTTGCAATGAATTTTTTACTTGTTAATAACATACTATTACCTCCAGTTTCCATCAATAATTGGTTGCGACATTCTGTTTATTCCGCTTAAATAAACAGGATAAAATGATTTGCTTGATTTATCCGTTTCAGATATTTCCACATTGTTTAAAACATCATCATAAACAACAACTTTATATTTTGAGTACAATTTTTCAGAATCTTTTTCCATCAATGAACTAAGTTGCTGGCGAGTCATTTCGCTGTTATTTATTAGATAAGATTTATATTCGTCGAATGCTAACTTGCTTTTCCATTTTTTCATTTCTTCTTTTACTTCCAAATCAAGTGAATAATTGTTTTCAACGGCGTATTTAAGCAGAAAATAATCGCGTATGGAAATGCCAATAACCTGATTTAGTTTTGCGGGAAAGTTTTCGTGGTAAATTTCATCAACGGGAATCATGTCAAAATTCAGATAATCAAAAAATTCCAGCATGCTGATTTGTCCGTTCTCAAACTTTACAATAATGCTTTCAGGATTTAAGAGATTTACTTGCTCATCTTTTATACGGACACATTCTCTTAAATATTCTTCTAAAGAAATTGCCTCGCTTTTATTATCGGTTTTCCACTTGCGGATAAGCGTTAAAAGCTGGTTAAATTGATGTTTATCGGTTCTTATGTTTTTAGGAGAAAGCAAACTATCAACAAAAAAAGATAAACGCTGCTGCACCTTGTTTGAAAATAAAACTTTTCTAACAGTCGGATATTTTTCGTAATACTCACGCTCTGTTATGCTGCTCCTTCTAATATCTTTAATGTTAATGATGTAGTAATAATCTCCAAGTTTAACTGGTTCTGAGGTTATGCCAGCCTGCAAATTGCTAATTTGTTCTAAAAGTTCATCCGGTATTTCTGAAACGTTTAAATAGTCTGTTTCAAACTCTTTAACATTCAAATTTACGCTTGGATTATCGGACGAAATTATTTTAATTGTTTTCTCAAGCCCGTTTTTATCCAACAAATCTTTAACAATTTTGGCATCCTGATAAGTTAGCTCGGGCCACAGAATAAGTTTTACCTCAACTTTGGATTTGTTTAAATATTGAGAGGCTTCTTCAAATGAAACATCAATGTTTTGTTTAATTTCTTTGTTCACAAAATGCTGAAGTAGAATACCCTTCTCAATTTTATTCAAGGAGTTTATGAATTGGCTGCTGTTCAATAAGCCTAATTTTTCGGCTTCTAAGGCAAGCATCTTTTCGTTGATCATAAAGTTAAGATATGATCGTTTTTTTTCATTTAACGAACTGCCTGTTTTTAAGTGAGGAAATCCAAATTCGTAATTCTGGATAAATTCACCCGCATAAATTGCAATACCATTTACCTCGGCAACAATTTGTTTTTTTGAAGCGAGGTTTCCATCGGCTGATGAAACTGTGGTAAATAGTAAAAAACCGCTAAAGAAGTGTAATGCTATTTTATAAAAATATTTTTTCATAAGATTTAGAAAATCAGCCCTACGGAAAAACTTTGCGAGTTGTCAAGCAGTCCCCAATCATTCCAGGAATAGTCAAACCTTATTCCAAAATTTGCAGATTTGTTATAATAATCTACGCCTGCGCCCAGCGTTAAACCGCTTTCCGTTTTATCATCAAATAAATTTTGATAACCGCCTCTTAAAAAAAACATATTCAAAAATGAAAATTCTAAACCCATATTAATAGCCTCTGGAGCATTGCTTGGATGCAATAGATCAACAGCAAAAATAGACGATCCAAAATTGCCAAGACCCAATTGATATGAAATGCCTGCTCTAAATAAAAGTGGCAATGGATAAGAATTAGTAGAGTATTCTGCAGGAACTCTATCAAAATTTTCTACATCTTTATCGGGGTCAACAGTTGTATTGATATCTCTGCCTTCATACTTAATACTTGTTCCGAAATTGCTCATGCTAAAACCGAGACGTAAGCCTTCCAACTCAGTGTTATAGAATATTCCAAGGTCGGTTGCAAAAGCACTGCCGGTTTCGTGCCAGATTTGTGAACTAAGGTATTTGGCTGTAATACCAAAGGAAAACCTATCTGTTATTGCAGAAGCAAAAGTTAATCCAAATGCGTAATCGCGGGCATCATAATATTCACCAGTACCTTCTGGTCGGTCAACCGTTCTAACTGGCTGGTCATCAAAACCTACAGTAGTAAAACTAAGTCCAAAAGCTGAGTTGATAGAAGGAATAGGAAAAACCCCGCCTATAAATTCATATTTCGAATCAAGAAACCATTCATTATGTGTAACCTGAAGTTCCATATTCTCAACCCAAACAGCGCCTGCAGGATTCCAGTATAAAGCAGAAGCGTCGTTTGCTATTGAAGCATAAGCGCCGCCCATCCCCATTGCCCTGGAGCCAACACCAATTTCTAAAAATGTTAAAGCATTTGTGCCGATGCCGTCAACTTCGGTTTTAAAGGAAGTTCCGCTCTCATCTTTATCCTGTGCAATTGAAATAATTGAAGTAAAAATCAGAACTATAAAAAAGTAAAGTATTCGTCTATGATTCATTTTTGTCCTGTTGATTATTTTATTATTGCAAAACGTCCGGTTTTACTTTCGCCGGCGGATGTTTCAACTACATAAAAGTAAATGCCCGGTGCAATTTCCAAACCGTCTTTCGTTCTTAGATCCCAGGTTTCCCTCGAAAAAGACTCCTGACTATTGTGTTCCAACTTTCTAACAAAACGCCCTGAAGAAGTAAAAATTGAAATGGAACATGAATTAGGTAGATTAACAAAATCAATTCGCCTATCGCCTCTGCCTTCGTTTTCATTAATTACTTTTCTTTCTAAAGAACTCGAAACAAGGTATGGATCCGGCACAACGTAAATGTTTGCCAATTCGTTTTTCTCTTTTTCGGTATTGATTGAATTGCCATCAAATGAAAAATCGTAACTATCATTTCTATCAAAAGGCTTTGTTGAAGTAATTTTTATTATATCGCCTATTTCCGGTTCTTTGCGCTGCTCGGAAGTTAATGAGTCAGGCTGTTTTACCTGAAATATCCAAAGTCGTTTTGTGTTGCTGAAATCCGAAACTATCTGGATTTTATCCCCATCGCTTAAAATCCCTTTTAAATTTGCTGGCTCAATTGAATTTATATATCTAAAATTTACTTGAAATTTATTGGATGGATTAGTTACATCCCAAACCTGAAAATTTGTAATAACAGGAGTAGGATTTACAGATAAACCTGCGCCTAATTCAAGAACCCTGATTTCATAATCAGTCGGCAGCAAAACGCCATTATCTTCCTGCGTTGTAGATATTAGTTTAAGGGTTGAAATGCCTTTTAGCCAGTAAGCAGTATCCAGTTCAATAACATCGTTATCAATTTTAATTTTCATTCCATCTGCAATAAATTCATCAGCAAGCGGATTATTATCAGGATCATTCAAAGTAAAAATTGCAAGATTATCTGTTTCATTAAACAATGTAGCACGGTTTGTTAATCCTGTGTAATTGTTTCCAAACTGTTCAAAAGAAGTATCGTCAAAAAATTTAAGTGAATATTGTTTGCCTTCTTTGATACTATTCTCATTAAATATTTCGATATCAATTGTGCCTGTGCCATAACCACTTACATGTTCAACTTTATTGTCTTTAATTGAAGGGTAAACCCAGCCTGCAGGATGTTCAACAGGTGTAACTATTGCTGTATTTCTATCTGTACCGATTGCCCTTCCAAGTAAATCAGTTTGAATGTTTGCAGAACATTCTGTTGGCGAAATAGTTAATAATCCTTGTTTATCTGTTAGTGAGGGATAGAATGATTCTGTATATCCACGATCAACTGAAACTACCGCGTAATAATAAGTTCTTCCATTTATAACGTCTTCATCTGTAAAATAGTGTTGCAAACCGCTATTTGTTCCCATATTGTAGGAAACACCGAGATCACTTTCCTGATTTATTTCGCTGCCGATACTTACAGGATGAATTCCTTTAAGCCCATTCTCAATATCAAAAATAGCTATCGGTTTAAACAATAAAGGATTTGAATAAGCGTCGGTAATTGTTTTTATATCGGTAAAAGTCGGATCGGTGCTTTTATAAATATAATAGGCTTCAAAGTCTTCGCCGTAAATAGGGTCTTTTGATCTTTCAGCTGAATCATCCCAGCTAAGAACAACTTTTTTATCGCCGCCAATAGCTTTTACAATAGGAAGGGATGGTGGTTTAGCAAAATTATAATCTTCATCATAAATTACCTGCATTGTTTTTTTGTTGCGAAGTATATCAGATTCATTATTGCCAAACAAAAGCGAGATAGCATATCTGTGTTTTTTTTCGACTCCTGAAAATTTAACAAAACCGCTTCCGTAAGTCCAAGCAATATCTCTCTGATAACCGGGACGAATTGTATAAGTACCCGGTAAAATTTCGGTTTTCCAGTAAACCTCATCGTTAGCCATAGTATTATCAACATCGCGCAGGTAAAAAGATGTTAAACCAACCTGATCAGATTCGTCATTATCGGTAAATTCAAAATTAGGTTCACCGTCATCGGGTATTCCGTTTGCCTGCGTACCATTTGGATCACTACCAGTATATTCGTTAAAATCCGGTCCCAAACCATCTGATCCTAAATCATCATTTAATAGTTCAATGTCAAGCACACCATTTAGATTTGTATCTTCACCAGGATCAAGCGAACCGTTATTGTTTTTATCTTCATTATCCCATAGTCCGTTCCCGTTTTTGTCTTCCCAGCTTCTCCAATCCCTGTCATCATCAATATGATTATTTTGACTTTCATCAATAAGCCCGTCTTGATCATTATCAATTCCATCTTCAGCTAAACCGGGGCTTTCTAAAAAGGCAAAACCAAAATATCCAATCGGCAAACCGTTACTTGATAAACCTGTTTTATTAAAGGCATAAGTTATATCATCAAGATTATCAAAGTTTGCATCATCGCCGCTTAATGAGCCGCCGATATCCGGGTCCACATACATTCCAACAATACATTTTTCAAGGTCTTTACCTTTATTTTCAACATCGCAAATTGAGATTAAAATATCTTCAGCTAATCTGGATGACCATTGATAATTTCTAACCGAAGTGGTTATACCAAGTCCTCGTCTTCCATTAGGCCATTTTTGTCTGGAAGCAGCGTCGTCAAAAGGATAATATTCAAACTCGTCATTTTCTCTATCATCCATTACATAATAAGATTCCTGATCACTTCTTGCATAACTACCATATTCACCGTTCCATCTTCCAATTCTAAAGCTCTGCTTTGTATCGCCTTCAATTCTATCATCACCCGGAAAACTGCCCACGGGCCAATCTGCGGGCCAGGTTTCTTTTTTATGGCTAATAGCAAACCATCCGGTATTATTAACCATATTAAGATCTAAAAATCCGTTGGCATTAAAATCTTCTTCAGGTTGAAGAATTCCATCTCCTTCGCCTTCATCATTAGTATTGGGAAAAGTATCTTTCCCAACATCTTCACTAATCCCGCCTATGTCGTAATTTGTTGCATTAGTTTGATTGCCATTAAAATATTTTGGCAACGCCCCAAATCCATAAAAGTGAGATTGATCTAAAGCAACTTCTCCGCCACGTCTGTAATTATCAGAGATTATGTGAATAGTTTTATTATCTTCATCTACAACTTCGGCGCCAACATAAAAAACTGCTCCGTGCAAATATTGAACTGAAAGTGAACCTTTGGGCCAGGACATAAATGGGCTACCTGATACATAATGATAAGCTAATAAGCCTGTATTTATAACACCGCCAGAAACAAGATTTCCATCATGTATAGTATATCTTAAATTATTAGCTAAACCTTGCTCCAAGATATTATTCTCTTTGCTGAATGCGCCTTTATAACCACGCGACCCTGAAATTTGCAAATCGTTTAGATTTATTGGCTCACTTTTAGTTTTATCAGTTTCCTGCGCAAATGCTACAATAATATTTAATAAAATTATGAATATTTGAAAAAAGTACTTGAACATTTAATTTCTCCGCGTGATTATATCGTTAAAAGTGAACTTCAAGGCCTAATTGGATTTTTCGAGGCGTACTGTACCAGCTCGGTTTATTATCAATTTCACTAAGAGTAAATAAACCTGCCTGCGCTAAGCGCTCCTGCTCTAATTCTAAATCCTCTGGCAAACGAGCATTTTGATCGGCTTTGCCGGTGCTGGTATAAACATCTGATTGATTTAAGTGATCGAAAACATTATCAATTTTTAAGAAGATAACATAATCCAGCGATCCAAGTGTAAATTGTTTACTTGCTTTTAGGTCAACATTCCATTGAAGCGGTTTACTGTCTGAATTCTTATACTCAATTTTCAGTACATCAAACTTTTCTACAAAGGTCGGGCTGTAAGGCTGTCCTGTCCAAATTGAACCAACCACGTTTATATTTAATGAATTGTAAAAGTTGAAATTAAGAACCGTATTTAATGTATGTGTTTGATCCCACTCAAGCGGAATAATCTGTCTATCAACAAATTCAACTGCTTCGCCGCCGATTTGAGTAGCAGATTGAAATACTTCAACTTCCTCGGGATTGGATGAACTTCCGTTAGCTGTTGAATAAGTGTAGTTTAAAGTTGCATTAAAAATTCCACCGCTAAACTGTCTTAAACCTATTGTAATTCCTTTGCCGTTGCCATAATCCCGATTTATGAATCTTTTGTAACGAACGTTATCTACTGTTGTAATGAATTCCACTCCGAGAAGATTTCTGATGTCTTTATAATATGCTGAAACATCAAGCGTTAAACCGGGAATAATTTGCTGTTGAAGCCCTAATTCGTATTGTATTGTTTTTTCGGGTTTAAGGTTTGCGTTGCCAAGTGTTTTATCATTTAATTGTATTGGAGTTAAAACGTAAAGAGGTTCATTATACATTTTTTCAAAACTGGGCATTTGTGAAAAATGACCATACGCCGCATGAAATACACCATTTTGAGAAATAGGGAAAGAAACTCCAAAACGCGGACTTAACTCAACCGTATTTTCAGCATCCTGAAGGTTTTCAATTGAACCTATTTCAGTTGCTTCAACTTTGTAATTGGTTGGAACTTTTTCATTCGGAAAAAACATATCAAGGCGAAGACCACCGTTAATAATTATTTCGCCAAGCTCTACTTTATCCTGTAAATAAGCCGCAAACTCGGATGGCTCAATAGTGTAATCCCGCCACAAAGCATATTCTTCAACATTAACTTTTCGATATTTAGTTGTTCCATAAATACTTTCCCAATTTTTCCAGTAGTTAATCATTTCTTCCCAGTAAGTGGCAAAATCCGCAGAAGGCAGATCATCAGAACCAAGCCATTTATTGTTTTCCCATTCTTTTGTTTCTACATAACCCCATTTGTAAGTATTGATTTCGTGTTTTTTAAATTCAAAGCCGCCTTTAATAAAATTGTAATTATCAACCTGCCAGTTAAAATCTCCATTAATCAAAAGCTGCGTTCTATAATTTTTCCCATCTAAGTCAGTATAAAATCCATCGGTATCGCCAAGTGAAAATCCATCCGAACTTATTGAGATGGGTTGTATTCCATCATCGCCGGGGTAAAGAGCAACTTTATTATCTTTTCTATAAAATGATTCGTTATCGTTGTATTGATATGAAAAACCGATATTGTAAAAGAATTTATCGGAAGGAATATGCTTAAATGTGATAAAATGACTTAACGATATTTCGGAGTTTTCGCCAAGATTATCCGGTGCATACATTCTTGAAATATCTTCTCTTCCCTCTCTTGTTTCTTTAGCACCAAATATCTGGTAAGCAATTCTAATCTCCGGAAATGGCAAATAGTTTAGTTTAGCATTAAAAGCTAACTCCTGATATTCAGCTAATGGTCCTTTTGATAGATCGCCGGTTTTTAGAGAATCAGGGATATAAATTGCCTGCGATGAGCCCGTTTCGTCAGTCTTGTATTCTCTAAACCATCTATCATAAGCAGCTATTTTCCAGCCGTCAAGCGATGTAAATCTTCTTTCGTACCAGTATAGACTTTGACTTTTATTATATCTTCCATTGAAGGAAATACCGAGTTGACCTTCAATAATCGGAGCATTTAAACTGAGTTGAAAATCTTTTTCGGCAACCGGACTGTATTCGTTAACGCCTAAAAATACATCTGTTTTACTGCTTAAATAATCACCAGCATAAAAACTTGCAGTTCCAGAAAATTTCTTAGCAATGTCTTTTGTTACGATATTAACAACTCCGGATTGAGCAGCACCATACTCAGCATTAAAAGTTCCAGTTATAACTTCAAGCTGAGAAACCATCGAATTCTCAATATCTACGTTGGAACCACCGTTTTGATTAAATGAATTGGTTACAGGAATACCATCAACTATGTAGGCTACTTCTCTTTCTCTACCGCCTCTAAAATGTAGTGCGCCGCCGGACTTAACAACACCGGGCTGCAATGTTATAACCTCGCTTATTTCGGTTACTGGTAAATTGCTTATGGTTTCTGCATTGATTACGACGGACGAATAAGTTCTGTCTTTTTCTACAGGAGCTTTATTTGCTTCTATAACAACTTCGGAAAGTTCAACAGTGCTGGGTTCTAATTCAGCGTAAATTTTGGTCGTTCTATCTACATCAACCAAAACACTTTTTACAGTTAATGCTGCATATCCAATAAAACCAAATGAAATTTCATATTTACCAGGCTGTATGTTTATCAAACTATATTCGCCATCAAGGTTGGTTGTTGTTCCGTAATTAGTTCCTTTTATAACAATATTTACACCTGGCAGAGCCTCGCCTGTGCTTTTATCAATAACTTTACCGGATATTTTACCCGTAGTTCCCGCAATTAAATAAGATGAAAAAATCAGAAGGCTTACAAATAAATACAATATTTTAGTAAATGAATTATCTTTCAAATGCGTCCTCTATTAAATAAAAACGAAAAATATTTAATGATAAAAATAGAATTGCACTATTATCAAAATGTTATCTCAACGTTATCAAATGATTAACGTAGCGTTAACAAATTGTTAGCAGAATTTTTATGAAGGGATTTATTTCATCAGAATTATTTTTTTTGATATAATATCCTTGCTCGTTTTCATTATCGCAAAATATACTCCTGATGATAATCTGTTATTTGAATACTGGAACTTATGTATCCCCTTTTCCAAATAGGCACTAAAAAGAATATCAACAAGCTCACCTAATGAATTATATAAGGTAAATTCAACATTTGAGGATTCTTTAATTTCAAAATTTACTTGAAATTGATTGTTGAAAGGATTGGGATGCGATTTAAAATCATTTCTTGATATTGAGGATGTATTAGATATGTTTTCAACACTTGTTGGATTTTTATAAATACTAACCTTATCAACAACAATGCTGTCCTTATCAATTGCTGTTAATTCAAAACTTTTGCCATTTATATTAACTTTTGTGTAGTGATGAATAGATTTTGATTTTGCAATATGCGCCCAGTCTCTCGCATAGTAATCAAGCCCGCCGCCGCCGCCGCCGCTTATAATATAATATACTCCGTTTAGCAAACCACGCTCATAACCATGAGTATGCCCGTTAAAAACAAAATCAACATCAAAAGCCTCAAATTGAGGAACAAGGTAATCTCTTACATTTTGATCGCCAGCCCAGCCTTCCCACAACTCGCAGTAAGGCGGATGATGGAAATATACAATTGTCCATAATGCAGATTTTCTTTTATCTGAACCAAGTTCGTTAATAAAAAACCTGTATTGCTCGGAATCGGGCGAGTAATCTATATTGGAATCGAGGCAAATAAAAAAAGCATTGCCCCACATAAATGAATAATATCTTTCCGAAACCGTTGGATCAATCGAATAATAAAAGTCATTCAAATAAGTTTGAGCGCCGTCATAATAAGTATCGTGATTGCCTATTGCAGTATAAACATTTTTATTACCGACAAATCTTGAATACTTAGAAAAGTAAATATTATCATATTCTTCTCCCGAAAATTGAGAAACATCGCCAACGTGAATTGCAAAATCTACATTATCAGTTTCATTATTTATAAGTTTAGCGACTGAGTGCTGGTCGGCGTTATCTGTGCCGCTGTCTCCCCAGATCAGAAAAGAAATTGTATCCTGTTCGCGAGGCTTTACAGTGCTAAAACTTAAAGAGTCGGCAAATAATTGCCCTTCGTTATAAACAGTGTAATAATATTTTGTATCCGGCGTTAAATTTTCGGCAATTATTAAATGCTTATTAGCTGGCTCGCTTTCGGAAATTTGAAATAGATTGCCAATATCTGTTCCATAACTAAGCATACCTATTGATTTAGTTTTTGTAACCCATGCAACTGCGGCGGAAGTTTGCGTTGATAGTTGAACATAAGGCTTGCGGTCTTTATAATCAGTAATATTTTCCGGTTGTTTGAATACAAAAAAATCTTCAGAAACATATACACTGTCAAAGTATGCGCCTGACATTGCATAACAGTGTAAGCCAATTTTTCCTTTAGAATAAGTTGTATCTACAACTGAATTAAATTGTAATCCATTGATAAAGGTTTTAATGCTGTCGTTGCGAACATCTATACTTACCGAAAACCAGCCGTTTGGTATGGCATCCTCAACAACTTTTTCATATAGAGTAAAAACTTCTCCATTTACAAATTTTTGTATTTTTCTTTTTGGACCGCCGTTATTACCGTCTTCAATTAGCAAAAAACGATAGTAATTTTTTTCATCCTGATATCTAAATAAAATTCCTATCCCGTCATTATCAGTTGCCTTTAATATTGCATTAATAGTATAGTTTTGCCAATCGGAGCTGCCCGCAAAAACGTGAGTGCCAAGATGATAAGTATATTCCTGCGGTTCGGGGTATGCCCAGATATTTGATGTTTGCCTCAAAACTTCATTTTCAATAAACCAGTTGCTAGGACCGGAATATGAAGGTTTATCATCAACAACTTTCCAGTTAACCCCAAGAGATTGATTAAAATCTTCTTTGAAAATAAATTTTTGACCACTTGCAGAATAAAATAAAAGTAACGAAATAATAAATACAATAGTTATTTTCAATTAGATAATCCTTTTTTTGAAAGTGAAAATTATTATCTAAATGTTAAGGTAGTGTTAAGAAAGTGTTACTATATCATTATCTGTTTTAAAGATACGTATAACAATAAGGAAGAAATGAACGACAGATAAAATATTTTGTGAAGGTTAGACTAAAGTTCTGTTTGATAAAAAAATTATTCTCGTAAAAATATGCAGGTTAAATATTTGAAAGTAAAATCCAATTTAAGTAAACAACTTTATTTAGAAATTAAAAATTATTACACTATCATTTAAATAAATTATCTCTAATAATTCACAGCTTGCAAGACTTCACTTCTTTTAATTTGAATTGAACTCAATTTGCCTTTTTGTTCTTTAACAAAATCAGGAATTGACTTTAAATTTTCGTTCTGGTAAGGTTTTTTATCTGCAAATTGCAATATAAGTTCTATTCCGTTTTCAAGATTTTGCTTGAATACTTCAAGATAATTAATTTCCGCAGTTGTGCTGCCCATAGTGTTTGTAAGTTTTTCAAAGTAATTAATGTAAATCTCCAGTTCCTGGCAAAACATGTGCGGACGTTCTGCCGGAACCAAAGATTTGCTTCGTCCATAAATATGATCTGTCATTTCCTGCAAAGTGTATTGTCTGTCAAACCAAACAATATTTGGTCCGGGGCAAATTGATTGCGGTGATTTTGACTTGTCTTCAATGCCAAGTTTAATCAAAGCGCCGTTTGCAAGATGGCTGCACAAACAAACTTTTTCAAAAAGAGAATTTTTTAATTCTTCTTTTTCTGATTCCAAAACAGCTAAAGTGGAAATTTCATTAACCTTAATATTTTGAAACTGGCGAGAAGCTGTACAGATTGGTTTGACTGTGTATTGAGTGTTTGTAACTAAATAACCTTTCGGACACGCGGAGCCGGGTTTGCCGCTCTCGGCGCGTTCTCTCGTCCAGTTTGCAGAGCCTGTGTTTCTTAAATTATTAAACGGCACTCCAAGCGGTGATGCGCCGCTTAAATATAAATCATCTTTTTTGGCATTCATTAAAAGATTTAAAGTTTCATCATCAACACAGGTAGCTTCGGGAACCAATAAAAACGGGCTGCCCCAGCCTGTTGAATCGCATCCAAAATCTTCGAACATTCTTTGTGCTTCGCCGCTTGTTCCAATGCCGCCCTGCACTGTTAGTAACGGCTCATTGTTGATTTTGGATTCGTCAAATTTCAAGTTTTGTTTTTCGTAGTATGATTTTATTAGCGGAATAAACTCTTTTGATAGTTGATTTCTTTTATTTTTAAACTCAACTAAAATTGCAGGAAGTAAAAAACCTTGCGAAGCAAATGCATGCCCGCCGCAATTTAAACCGGATTCAATTCTGAACTCGCTTACTTCAAGACCTTTTGATGCCAAAAATTTTCCCTGAATCAAAGCAGAACGGAAATCGCTTACTTTGATGATTATTTTCTTTTTTATTTCGCCGGCTTCGTTGCGATAAAAATCTTTAAACTGAATAATATATCCCAAAAGGCTTCTATTAAATCCCGCCGAAAAAACTACCGAAGAAGCAAGATTACTTTCAGCATAGCCGCGCAGCGCTGCTTTTGCGTCTGTAAATTCATCACTTAAAATACTGCCGTCTTTAGCAAAATTAACCCTGTCTAACTTGGACATTATGTTAACATCAATTGAACCGGCAACCATTAAGTTAGTTAACTCATCAGCAAGTTTTTGCTTTTCATTTTCATCTTTAAGACTAAGAAAATAATTGTATTTCTTTTTTAACGGACTCTCATCGGGCAGCAGTTCAAAGTATTTTGTTTTTTCGTTTTGTTCAAAAAACGGAAGTTGTTTTGTTTCCTGTAGTTTAAGAGAGACTATTTTTTCTACTAAGTTTAGATATTCTGTTATTCTTTTAGATCTTGCATAAATATCATTGCTAACAACTTCTTTTACTGGTATAGAAAATTTTTGAGAATAATGTTTGCAAATTTTCTCGACAAGTATATCATCCACGATAGATATTACTGAAGAAATTCCGAGATGCGCAACTCTGATTGGTGAATCAACTGAATGACCGGTTCCCATTACAGGGATGTGAAATTTATGATATATGTTTTCCATTAAGTTCTTCGCTTTACAACACTTTTTGTTTTCATCTGAAATAAGCAGTGTTTGGTTTTTAATATAAATACATCGAAAAACTAAATAACTTTTACCGGATAAAAAGTGGGAAAACGTATTGTTACAATAGTTTTACATAACTGCTAATCTGTCAAATCGCCTGAAAATTTATGATCGGAAAATTTTATTTATCTGTTTATATATAAAACCTCATTTATAATTAGTATTAAATTGAATTTTAGTGGTTCTTTCGCTAACATATAGATATAGCTCAAAAATCCTAAATCTATTTTTCTTTTTAATAGAGGCATATTGTATGAAAATTAATAAATCAAATTATGCAAATAAGTTTATAATTTTACTGATTTTTAGAAACAGGATTATCCTCATTCTGTTTTTGGCTATTTGAGTCAAATTAATTTTGAAAAACAATTGTACTATAAAAATAACCTTTGATTTTTCTCTCAATTTTAAGGTAACATTATAGTATTAACAATTAAAATCAAATCTGTTGATCTAACAACTTTAACCTGAACCTAAACCTTAACTTGAGCTTGAACTTGAAATCACTAATATATTTCCTCCATTCCATACTTTCCGCAGGAATACATCATAAGAATTGATGCAAGATCAATCAATGCTTTTTTCTGTTCATCAGCATGAATAACAAGATCATAAACATCTGCCATAAACTGAAAATTACTAAGTATCTTTTTTAGCTCGCGAATATTTGGAGAGCCGTGCCAGTTTGAAACCTGCTTAACTAAAATCTTTTCATATCTCCTTAAAAAATCACGAAAAGAAATTAAGTGAGTTGTGTTTGTATGCCGTGGATGGCAGATGGCAATCATATCGTTAAAATAAGTATCCCACTTATTTGCAAGTTTTTGATTTCGAGAATCCATTACAAATCTTGCCTGTTCAAGAGTAAATTTGGCTGTTGTGCTTACTTTGTACTGCGGAATAATTGCATAACCGTCAAAACTTAATTCATCGTTTTCTTCATCAAAATATTTCCATCTCTTTAAAAGCTGATTTGGAGTGTAAATAGTAATTACTTTATCAAGCGAGCTATCAGTTACAATGAATTTTCTCTGCTGAACGTTTACAACTGTAAACCAGTGTTCCCAATTATCAACACTTAAAATACAGGGAAAACCTTTCTTTAAATTTTGAATTAAAACTTTAACAGCATCTTCGCCATTTTCCCTTCTAAAATATCCCATCTTGCAATTATAAAACTTTGCAGCTTTAGAAAGCCCGATCTCATCCGTACCATACCACCAAGTGCTGCCGGCTTTTACAGCAATTTGATTTTCACTTTCAAATCTGCCGAGCATAACAAGTGCATATTTAAGTGCGAAAGGTCCGCATTGATATTTATAAGGTTGTGGGTAAAAACTCATTTTATAACTAAGTTAAATTTAAAAGCAATATAAACATAAACTAAACAAGGTTTTTTTTACAAGGCTTTTTTGGGTATTTTTAAAATAATTATGAAAGAAAAAATAAAAGTTCTACTGCTGTATAATGAAGCTTCTCCTGAGCTTTATAAAAAACCGATTGAAGCAAAACCTGTGATGAATTTTAAGCCATATTTTATTATGGATAAAATGACTCCGATGGATGAGTTTGAATTTATGGCAAAAAAACTAAAAAAAGCCGGATTAGATGCTTATTGTTTTAACCTGAAAGATGATATTTATTCATTTTTGGATTTAGTTAAACATAATAAACCGGACGTTATTTTTAATTTTGCAGAGATTTTTAAGGAACAGCCACGTTTGGAAATGAATTTGGTTGGTCTTTATGAGTTGCTGGGAATTCCATATACAGGCGCGCCAGCGCTTGCATTGGCTAACTGCCAGAATAAATTTCTTACTAAAAAACTTCTAAATTTTCACGGAATTAAAACACCAAAATTCTGGATGTTTGAGCGTAATGATTTTGATTTGAATTTTGATTTCAAGTTTCCTCTAATCGTAAAACCTGCATACGAGGATGCAAGCGTTGGCATTGAAAATGATTCAATTGTAAATGATGTAGATTCGTTAAGGAGCAGGATTAGTTTTGTATTCAAACAATTTAATCAATCTGCAGTTGTTGAAGAGTATATTGAAGGACGCGAATTTAATGTTTCGGTTATGGGCGATCTGGATCCGGTTGTTTTACCGATAAGCGAGATTGATTTTAAGAGAATGCCGGATCATCTTTACAATATTGTAAGTTATCAAGCAAAATGGGATGCGCACCACGAATCATATCATAAAACAATTCCGATTTGTCCGGCAAAAATGTCAACATCACTTGAAGAAAAATTAAAGAAAACAGCCATAGCTGCGTTTAGAATTATGGGTACAAGAGATTATGCTCGTGTTGATATTCGTGTATCAAACGAAGAAAAAATTTATGTTCTGGAAGTAAACCCTAATCCTGATTTAACTGAGGGAGCTGGATTTATGCGCTCATCCCGTACAGCAAAAATGACCTATACGGAAACACTCAAAAGGCTAATAATGCTTGCTTATGAGAGAAGGGAAAGGATGAAATAAAAATGTAATGGATTTTTATTAAGTGCCGTCTATCTATCAGGACTCAATAAATGGATTAACTGTAATAGAATTGATTAGCACTAAATGATTTTTATAGTAACACAAATTTTTATAATTATAGATTTATGCTGTCAGTATTTAGTAATTCAATTAGCAACCTCATTTGCCTTTGCGCAAAATTAAGTATATAGGTTTTCAACGTTTATTTATTTTCTCATCAAGCATTGAATAAAATAGTTTTTACAGATTTTAATCGCGTAGAAACATAATCCATGCAAACATCCATTCATGCAACCATGCGCTCATGCTTTTGATCCGTTAAATTTTTGCTAAAATCTTTTCACTCATTTCATCGGTAGAAAGTTTTCCGCCGAGATCAACTGTGCGGCAGCCTTCTGCAATTGCTGCTTCAACTGCGGATTCGATCAACTTTGCTTCATCTTCAAGCTGCAATGAGTAGCGCAGTAAAAGCGCCGCGCTCAGTATTGTGCCAACAGGATTTGCAATTCCTTTGCCTGCAATATCCGGTGCAGAGCCGTGTATAGGTTCGTACAATCCAAGTCCGCCAACGCCAATAGATGCGGAAGGTAACATTCCCATAGAGCCAACGAGTATAGAAGCTTCGTCAGTTAAAATATCGCCGAAAGTATTTTCGGTAACAAGCACATCAAAAGATTTTGGCGCAGTAACCAAACGCATTGCAGCGGTATCAACAAGCATATTTTCTAAAGTTACATCGGGATATTTTTTTGCAGTTGCTGCGGCAATCTGCCGCCACAAACGCGAGGTTTCTAAAATATTTGCTTTATCAACAGAGATAACTTTTTTTCTTCTTGGCTGTGCAAGTTTAAAAGCAAGATCAATTATGCGTTCAATTTCGTAATGAAAATATTCCATTGTATCAACAGCGCGAATTTTTCCGTTTACTTCGCTTCTCTCTTTCGGCTGCCCGAAATAAAGTCCGCCCGTAAGTTCTCGCACAACAAGCAGATCAATTCCATCAAGCAATTCGGGTTTTAACGGAGATGAATCAATTAAAGCAGGATACATTTTAACAGGACGAAGATTTGCATAAAGCCCGAGCGCTTTACGGATTGCAAGTAAGCCCTGTTCAGGTCGAACTGTTGCAGTCGGGTCATCCCATTTTGGACCGCCAACAGCGCCGAGTAAAACAGCATTAGCATCTTTGCAAGCTGCAATTGCTTCCTCTGTTAATGCTGTACCGAAAGTATCAATCGAAATTCCGCCGATTAAATAATCCGAAAACGAAAAATTATGCCCGAACTTTGCGGCAATTGATTTTAATATTTTAAGTGCTGCTGATGTTACTTCGGGTCCAATTCCGTCGCCGGGCAGTACTACAATTTTTGCGTCCAATGAAAACTCCTAATATAAATTTACGTTAAGTTTTAATACGGTTTTACCGATTCATATTTTTCAATCTGTTCCGAGAAGCTGCGTAAATATTCAAGTTCATCCACGCCGTTAAGCAAACAATATTTAGAAAAAGGATCAATAGGAAAATTTGCTTTTGTACCGGATGGAAAAATAATCTGCTGATCTTCTAATGTAATTGTAACTTCCGCTTCAGGCGATTTTATAATTTCATCTTTTAAGATTTCATATTCTTTTGGACTAAGAACAACCGGCAGCAATCCGTTTTTTATAGAATTACTTTTAAATATATCCGCAATAGTTGTACTGACAACAGCGCGAAAACCAAATGCCGTTAATGCCCACGGCGCATGTTCGCGAGATGATCCGCATCCGAAATTATCTCCGGCTAAAAGTATTTGCGCTCCTTTGTGTTCGGGCTGATTCAATACAAAATCGGTTTTGGGTGTGCCATCGGAATTGTAGCGCCAATCGCAAAACAATTGTTCGCCCAATCCGTTTTTATCAGTTACTTTTAAAAATCTTGCAGGAATAATCTGATCGGTATCAATATTATCCACAAACAATGGAACAACACGCGAAGTTAAAGTTTTAAAATTTGCCATTTCTTTTCCTATGAATTTAATAACTGTCTAACATCTGTAATCTTACCTGTTATAGCGGAAGCGGCGGCAGTAAGAGGAGAAGCGAGTAATGTTCTTCCGCCTTTGCCCTGCCTGCCTTCAAAATTACGGTTGCTTGTTGAAACTGCATACTGCCCTGCTTTAATCTCATCGCCGTTCATTGCAATGCACATTGAACAGCCGGACTCGCGCCATTCTGCGCCGGCATCAATAAATATTTTGTGCAGCCCTTCAGCTTCTGCCTGTCTTTTGATTTCCTGCGAACCCGGCACAACCATCGTACGAACATTCGGTGAAACTTTGCGCCCTTTAAAAACAATTGCAGCTTCACGCAAATCGGATATACGCGAGTTGGTGCAGCTTCCTATAAATACAACATCAATTGGTTTACCAAGTAAAAGTTCATCGGCTTGCAGTCCCATATAATTAAGCGCTTTTTCAAGATTTTGTTTATCAGCAGTGTTTGTAAGGCTTGCAGGATTTGGAACACGTCCTGTTACAGGCAAGCCCATTCCGGGATTTGTACCGAAAGTAATCATCGGTTCAAGATTAGAAATATCAAGAGTAACCGTGCTGTCATAAACTGCGCCTGCATCGGTTGGTAAAGTGCGCCAGTAGTTCAATGCTTTTTCCCATCTCTCGCCTTTCGGAGCAAATTCCCTGCCCGCAAGAAATTCAAAAGTAATTTCATCAGGCGCCATCATTCCAGCGCGTGCGCCGCCTTCGATTGACATATTGCAAACAGTCATTCGTTCTTCCATAGAAAGCAATTTAACAGCCGAGCCTGTATATTCAAGCACGTATCCAGTTCCGCCGCCAACGCCAATTTTAGCGAGCAGAGCAAGTATTATATCTTTTGCTGTAATGTATTTATTTAGTTGCCCTTCAATTCTCACTTCCATTGTCTTTGGCATTTTTTGAAGCAGGCATTGAGTTGCAAGAACATGCTCAACTTCGCTTGTGCCGATACCGAATGCAAGCGCGCCAAAAGCGCCGTGCGTTGCTGTGTGACTATCGCCGCAAACAATTGTCATTCCCGGTTGTGTAAAACCGAGTTCAGGTCCGATAACATGAACAATGCCGCGTTGATGATGATCTTTTCCATAAAGACGGAAACCAAAATCTTTTGCATTAATTTCTAACTGCCGCATTTGTTTTGCTGCAAGTTCATCGGATATTGGAATTTCCGGCGGTAAAGTTGGAATACTGTGATCCATTGTTGCGACTGTTTGCTCGGGGCTGTGGACTTTTAATCCGCGTTTTCTTAATCCGTCAAACGCTTGCGGCGAGGTTACTTCGTGAACAAGGTGAAGATCAATATATAAAACAGCAGGCGAATCGGGCTGCTGAGCAACTACGTGCCGGTTCCAAACTTTTTCAAATAATGTTAATGGTTTTGCCATGTGAAATCCTGTTACTATGAAAATTAAAAATTATAACTTAGAAATTAAAAATCATTCGATCTTATAGATTAAAAGTTAAATAACTTGATTGATTAAACTCACTGAAATAACTGATCTTCTTTTCTTTTTTTAGAAGACAAGAAACGGTTTAAAGCTTCGAGATAAGCATTTACGCTGCCCGTAATAATATCTGTGCTTGCGCCTCTTCCGTTAAATAATACTCCGTCAAAATCTAAACGAACAAAAATTTCACCAATTGCATCGTGACCGGAATGAACCGATTTAATTGAATACTCCGTAAGCTTGCCGACAATTCCCGTTATTCGTTCAACTGCTTTGTATGCGGCATCAACAGGTCCATCGCCTGCGGCAGAATCAAGCATAATTTGTTCGCCCTGTTTCAATTCGATTGTTGCAGTCGGGCGTAAATTTGTTCCGCTTGTAATTTGCAAATTAACAAGATGATAAACTTCGTGAGTAGAAGTAACGCCGGTTTCGAGAATTACTTCAAGATCATCATCAAATATTTCTTTTTTTCGATCGGCAATTTCACAGAAAAGTTGGTACGCCTGCTGCAATTCCTCATCGCTTAATTGATAACCCAGTTCAACATATCGCTGTTTTAATGCGTGGCGACCGGAATGTTTTCCAAGTACAAGCGTACTGTGTTTAATGCCGATTGATTGCGGAGTCATAATTTCATAAGTAAGCGGACTTTTCAACATTCCATCCTGATGAATTCCCGCTTCGTGCGCAAAAGCATTAGCGCCAACTATTGCTTTATTCCGCTGAACAAGCATACCTGTTAAACTGCTAAGCAGCTTGCTTGATTTATAAATTTCCTCTGTGTTGATATTAGTTATTAAACCAAGTTTTTCATTACGGATTTTTATAGCCATAGCAATTTCTTCAAGCGATGCGTTGCCTGCACGTTCACCGATTCCATTTAAAGTACACTCAACCTGCCGCGCGCCGTTTTGCAAAGCTGCGATTGAATTTGCAACAGCCAGCCCGAGATCATTATGGCAATGAGAACTTAAAATTGCCATGTTGATATTTGGAACGCGTGTACTAATCTCTCTGAACATTGCGCCGTATTCATCGGGGATTGAGTAACCGACGGTATCAGGCAAATTTATAACGGTTGCACCTTCGGCAATTGCGGCTTCAACAATCTGGCACAAAAAATTTACATCGCTGCGCGAAGCATCTTCGCAAGAAAATTCAACATCATCGCAAAGAGATTTTGCATATCTAACAGCTTTAACAGCATCTTCCAGAACCTGTTCACGATCTTTTTTCAGTTTATATTTTAAATGAAGATCGGAGGTTGCAATAAAAGTATGAATACGTGGTTTAGCAGCTTTGCTTATTGCTTCCCATGCGCGATCAATATCCGGTTTAACCGAGCGGCAGAGCGCTGCAATTGTACAGTTCTTTATATTTTCCGAAACAAGTTTTACGGCTTCAAAATCTCCAACAGATGCAATGGGAAATCCGGCTTCAATAACATCAACACGAAGACTTTCAAGCTGGCGAGCAAGACGAAGTTTTTCATCTATGTTCATGCTGCAGCCGGGCGATTGTTCGCCGTCTCTTAATGTTGTGTCGAATATGAATACACGATTTTCCATTCTTGTTTCTCCTGAACTTATTTATTCTATATTTTTTTGTGATATCATCTATTGAAAAAGTGTTATCACTTCTAATAATTTTTTTAACTAATTTTTTAGTAAATGATAACTAATCGAATCCACTAACGCTTTCCAGCTTGCTTCAACAACATCTGAAGAAACCCCGACAGTATTCCATGATGCTTCTTTATTTTTTGATTCGATCAGCACTCTAACTTTTGCGGCTGTAGCATTTTGTGTTTCGAGCACGCGAACTTTGTAATCGGTTAAATGAATTTGATTTAACTCGGGATAAAATTTTTCTAATGCTTTTCTAAGAGCTTTATCGAGCGCATTAACGGGTCCATTTCCTTCTGCGGCTGTAATTTCAGTTTGATCGCCAACCCTGATTTTAATAAGCGCTTCGGAGCGTGCTTCAAGTTCGTGTGCATCTTTATGAATTGTAACCTGAAAACGTTCGAGATCAAAAAAATGTTTCAGTTCGCCGTTGTGTTTTTTAATCATCAACTCAAAGGAACCTTCGGCATCTTCGTAAGTGTAGCCGTAATGTTCCATTTCTTTTACTTCATCAACAATTTTTTGAGCGGCGGCAGATTTTTCATCTAATTGAATTCCAAGTTCTTTAGCTTTAAAGATAACATTGCTTCTTCCCGAAAGATCGGAAATAAGAACACGGCGGATTCCTCCCACCAATTCGGGATCAATATGTTCATAAGTTTGCGCAGCTTTCATAACGGCGCTAACGTGTACGCCGCCTTTATGTGCAAATGCACTTTCGCCAACAAATGCAAGCTGCTTTGGATGTTTAAGATTTGCAAGTTCGCTAACATAATGCGAAATGCTTGTAAGACTTTTTAATTGATCATCGGATACGCAATTGTAACCCATCTTTAATTGCAGATCGGGAATGATTGAGCAAAGATTTGCATTGCCGCATCGTTCGCCGTAACCGTTGATTGTTCCCTGAACGTGAATGCATCCTTCCCGAATTGCGGACAATGAATTTGCTACCGCTGTTTCGGAATCGTTGTGTGTATGTATTCCAAGTGGAATAGAAATTTTACTTTTAACTTCACGTACAATTTCCGCAACTTCCCACGGCATTGTTCCGCCGTTTGTATCGCACATAACAATCGTTTCGGCGCCTGCATTTGCGGCTGCCTCTAAAGTTTGCATTGCATAAACCGGATCATTTTTGTAGCCGTCAAAAAAATGCTCTGCATCATAAATAACTTCCTTATCATGTTTTTTAAGATAAGCAACGGAATCTTTAATGATAGTTAAATTTTCTTCCGGCGTAATTTGCAAAGCTTGCTCAACATGCAAAAGCCACGTTTTACCAAAAATTGTAACAACAGGCGTTTGAGCATCGAGCAGAGCGCGGATATTTGCATCTTCTTCAACGGGATTTTTAGCGCGGCGTGTTGAGCCGAAAGCGGCAATTTTTGCATTAACAAATTTTGTGGTGCGTGCGCGTTCAAAAAATTCCATATCTTTTGGATTTGAGCCGGGCCATCCGCCTTCGATATATGAAACTCCAAATGAATCAAGCCGCTTGGCAATTTTCAATTTATCTTCGGCGGAGAAAGAAACTTCTTCACCCTGCGTACCGTCGCGAAGTGTGGTATCATATAAAAATATTTTTTGCATTTTAGCCTTCCGTCATTAAAGAGTTTTTGTTATGATTTTAGATAAACAAATTTTTATGGTGTTCAATTTATAAAAATATCGCCAGCATAATAACATCTTATAAAAAAATTATTACGGCAGATTAGAAAATCCCATCAGATGAATATCAATTGCGCGCGAAGCTTTCCTTCCTTCTGCAATAGCCCAAACAACTAACGATTGTCCGCGCCGCATATCGCCGGCAGCAAACACACCAGTAATTGAAGTCATATAATTTTCATCTGTAAAAACATTACCGCGCGAATCAAGCGCTAAGCCAAGTTCATCTAACATTCCGGTTTTAGTTGGTCCGTTAAATCCCATTGCAAGCAAAACAAGATCAACATCCATAGAAAATTCAGTTCCGGCAATCGGTTTAAAATCAGGTGAATCACTAACCCGAACAGCATTTAACTTTTTCAAATTCCCATTATCATCGCCTTCAAAACTTGTTGTGGCAATAGCCCAATCTCTAATTCCGCCTTCCTCGTGAGCGCTTTCAGTGCGCAATTGCAATGACCAATTGGGCCAGGGCGTGCTTGGCGATCTATCAATCGGCGGTTTAGGCATAATTTCAAATTGATGAACTGATTTTACTTTTTGACGGTGACAGGTTCCGAGACAATCTGCGCCCGTATCGCCGCCGCCAAGAATTACAACACGTTTATCGGTTGCAAGAATTGCTTTTGCGGCATCAACATTAAAACCGCTAATGCGTTTATTTTGCTGTGTAAGAAAATCCATTGCAAAGTAAATTCCTTTTAGCTCGCGCCCGGGTATATTTATATTACGCGGATCTTCGGCGCCGCCGCATAAAAGGATTGCGCTATACGAACGCACTAATTCTTCCGATGCAATATTAACGCCAACATGCGCTTTGGTTGCAAACACAATTCCTTCTGCTTGCATTAAATCAATTCGCCGATCTAAAATTTCTTTTTCCAATTTGAAATCGGGAATTCCGTAGCGCAGCAATCCGCCGATGCGATCGCTTTTTTCATAAACTGTTATGTGATGCCCCGCGCGATTTAGTTGTTGTGCCGCTGCAAGTCCTGCCGGACCCGAGCCGATAATTGCAATAGTTTTACCTGTTCGTTTCGGCGGTCGTTCTGGTGTAATCCAGCTTTCGCTAAAAGCAACTTCAACAATTGATTTTTCAATTGCTTTAATTGCAACAGGCGGCTCGTTAATTCCGAGTACGCATGCAGATTCGCAAGGCGCGGGACAAATACGCCCTGTAATTTCAGGGAAATTATTTGTTGAGTGTAAAATGCGATTTGCTTCCTGCCACCTGTTGTTATAAACGAGATCATTCCAGTGAGGAATAATATTATTTATCGGGCATCCTTGATGACAGAAAGGAATTCCGCAATCCATACAGCGCGCACCCTGCGTACGAACTTTTTCATCCGGAAATTTTTCATAAACATCCTGCCAATCATTAACACGTTCTTCAACGGGTCGGCGTTCGGGTGTTTCTCTTGTAAACTCTAAAAATCCTGTTGCTTTACCCATTAGCTTTCTCCTCAACTAATGAAGATTCAGTTGCAAGCTTTTCATTTTTTTCTTTAAGAGAATTAATAATTCTCTTAAAATCGTGCGGATAAACTTTTACAAATTTTAAAATCATTTGCTGCCAGTTTTCTAAAATAGATTTTGCGCGCGGGCTTCCTGTGTAACCATAATGATTTTGAATTAATTGTTTAACTGTTTTCTCATCATCAACATCAAGCGGATCAATATCTACCATTGCGCGATTGCATTGTTTTTTTGAAAACTCACCTGTTTCATCAAGTATGTATGCTAAACCGCCGGACATTCCCGCCGCAAAATTTTTACCTGTTGATCCGAGAACAACAACAATTCCGTTTGTCATATACTCGCAGCCGTGTGCGCCAACGGATTCAACAACAGCTACTGCGCCCGAATTACGTATTGCAAAACGTTCGCCTGCTTTTCCGTTAAAGTAAGCCTCGCCGCTTGTTGCGCCGTACAAAACTACATTGCCAACAATGGTGTTGTTCTCCGGAATAAATTTAGATTTTTTTGATGGATAAACAATTAGTTTGCCGCCCGATAATCCTTTGCCTGTATAATCGTTTGCATCGCCTTCAAGCAGCAGCGAAATTCCTTTTGCAAGAAATGCACCGAAACTTTGTCCCGCCGAACCGTTGAAATGAATTTTGATTGTATCATCGGGCAAGCCTGCAGACCCAAATTTTCTTGCAACTTCTCCGCTCAACATTGCACCAACAGAACGATGCACATTCCGGATAGGCAAATAAAACTCAACCTGCTCCGCATTATTAATTGCGTCTTTTGCTTTTTCAATCAACTGAAAATCAAGAGCGTCTTTTAACCCGTGGTCTTGCTGAATTAAATTACGCCGACCAAATCTTGACGGCGCTGTTGGAACGCGCAGCAAGTGTGATAAATCAATATGTTTTGCTTTCCAGTGTTCAATATCTTTTTTCTGTTCAAGCATATCAACACGCCCGATCATTTCATCAATGGTTTTAAAGCCAAGCTGCGCCATAATTTCTCTCAATTCTTCTGCTAAGAAGAAAAAGAAATTAATTACATTTTCCGGCGTGCCTTTGAACTTTGCGCGGAGCCCCGGGTCTTGTGTAGCAATTCCAACAGGACAGGTGTTAAGATGACATTTTCTCATCATTACGCATCCCATCGAAATGAGAGGCATTGTAGAAAAACAAAACTCTTCTGCGCCGAGCAGCGCCGCAATTGCAACATCTCTGCCTGTTTGAATTTTTCCATCTGTTTGCAAACGAACACGGCTGCGCAAATCATTTAAAACGAGAACTTGCTGCGCTTCTGCCAGACCAATTTCCCACGGAATACCTGCATGCTTCATTGATGATAAAGGAGAAGCGCCTGTTCCGCCGGAATCTCCACTGATAAGAATTGTATCGGCATGAGCTTTTGCAACACCGGCTGCAACTGTTCCAACGCCGTTTTCCGCAACAAGTTTTACAGAAATTCGTGCTTGCGGACTAACGTTTTTCAAATCAAAAATTAGCTGAGCCAAATCTTCGATTGAATAAATATCGTGATGCGGCGGCGGTGAAATTAATCCAACGCCGGCAATTGAGTGTCTTGTTTTTGCAATGTTCGCATCCACTTTATGACCGGGTAATTGTCCGCCTTCGCCGGGTTTTGCGCCCTGAGCAATTTTAATTTGAATCTCATCAGCATTAACTAAATAATTTGCAGAAACACCAAAACGGGCAGAAGCAATTTGTTTGATTGCGCTGCGGCGTAAATTTCCGTTTGCATCGGGTTTAAATCTATCTTCATCCTCGCCGCCTTCGCCCGTATTTGATCTGCCGCCGATTTTGTTCATTGCAATTGCGAGTGTTTCGTGCGCTTCTTTACTAATCGAACCGTAAGACATTGCACCCGTATTAAATCGTTTAACAATTTCTTTTGCTGGTTCAACATCATCAATTTTAATTTGGCGTGTGCCTTTTTTGAATTCAATCAAGCCGCGTAAGTTATATAATCTTCCATCCTGCTCATTAAGATGCTGAGCATATTCTTTATAACTTTTATAATCTGTTTGACGAACCGCTTGCTGAAGTTTTGTAACTGTAAATGGATTTACTAAATGTCTTTCACCATTAACGCGGAAAAAATAATTGCCGCCGAGATCAAGTTCGGTATCGGCGTCGGTAAGATTACGGAATGCGTAATCATGTTTCATCTTTGCTTCTTTTGCAATTTCGTCCAAGCCTATTCCGCCAATACGCGATGCAATTCCGGTAAAATATTTTTCGATAATTTCTTTACCGATTCCAACAGCTTCAAAAACCTGCGCACCGCGGTAACTTTGCAATGTTGAAATACCCATCTTCGACATTGTTTTGAGTATTCCTTTGTTAACCGCCTTTTTATAATTGTAAACAGATTTTTCAAAGGTGATATCATCAGGTAGATATTTATAATTGGAAAGCTGTTCAAGTGTTTCGATAGCGAGATATGGATTTACTGCGCTTGCGCCAAAACCGATCAACAAACAGAAGTGCATTACTTCGCGCACTTCGCCGGATTCCACAATAAGCGCAACCTGCGTTCTCGTTTTTTCGCGTATAAGATGATTATGAACTGCCGTTAATGCAAGCAAACTTGGTATCGGAGTATATTCATCATCAACACCGCGATCCGATAAAATTATAATTGTGTAACCGGATTTAATTGCAAGCGATGCACGGCGGCACAAACCATCAAGTGCGCGTTCAAGTTCTTTACCTCCGCCATCAACACGAAATAGCATCGGCAACATTGTTGCAAGAAAATCTCCTTGAGAAACGCGGCGCATTTTTTCAAGATCGCGATTTGTAAGAATTGGTTCCGGTAATTTTAATGTATGGCAATGCAACGGTGTTTCATCCAACAGATTGCCTTCCGTACCAAGATAACTTGTAAGCGACATTACAAGTTCTTCGCGGATTGAATCAATCGGCGGATTTGTAACCTGTGCAAAATTTTGTTTGAAGTAATTGAATAACGATTGCGGCTTATCGGAAAGACATGCTAACGGCGTATCTGTTCCCATAGAGCCAACAGGTTCCTGTGCATCAATAGCCATCGGCGTTAATATCAAACGAATGTCTTCATCTGTGTAACCAAAAGCGCGCTGTCTTCTCAGCAAGTCTTCCGGGTTAAAACTTATTTGCCGCGGCGGCTCTGCAAGCTGATCAAGCCGGATTTGATTTTCTTCAATCCATTTTGCATAAGGCTGACTGTTAGCAAGCTGTGTTTTTATTTCTTCATCAGGAATAATTCTTTTTTGTTCGAGATCAACAAGCAGCATTTTGCCGGGTTCAAGATTGCCTTTGTATTTTATTTTTTCCGGTTCAACATCAAGCACGCCAGTTTCCGATGCCATAATTAAAATATTATCGTCGGTAATTAAATATCTTGCGGGTCTTAATCCGTTGCGATCAAGCGTTGCGCCGATAACCTTGCCGTCTGTAAAAGCAACAGCAGCAGGTCCGTCCCACGGCTCCATTAAAGAAGCATGAAACTCATAGTATGCTCTTTTCTCCAGCGACATTCCAGTATCTGCATCCCACGCTTCGGGAATTAGAATTGTCATAGCATGCGCTAATGAACGCTCGCTCATTGTAATCAACTCAACAGCATTATCTAAAGCAGCAGAATCACTTACGCCAGGCTGAATTATCGGGAATAATTTTTCAATATCTTTTCCAAATACTTTTGATGTTAGCACTGATTGGCGTGCGTGCATCCAGTTTACATTGCCGCGCATCGTATTGATTTCTCCGTTGTGGCAAATATATCGGAACGGATGTGCAAGCTGCCAGCTCGGGAAAGTATTTGTAGAAAATCTTTGATGGACTAGACAGAATGCACTCATCGCATCTTCATCTAAAAGCTCATTATAAAACTGCGTTATCTGCGGAGCAATTAATAAACCTTTGTAGATTATTGTGCGGGTTGAAAGAGATGTAACGTAAAAAAAGTTTTTATTAATAATACTTGATTCAGCAATTTCCGTTTCAGTTCGCTTTCTAACAATATATAATTTTCTTTCAAAATCATCGCGGGAGATTTCAGAATTGCAGCCAATAAATATTTGTTCAATATATGGCTGGGTTACCCGAGCAACTCTGCCAATTGCATCGGAGTTTACCGGCGTATCGCGCCAGCCGAGTAATGTTAATCCTTCTTCCTGAATAATTTTTTCTATTACTGCTTCACATTCAAAACGCGGCTGTGGTTCAACAGGCAGAAATAGCATCCCAACTCCGTATTGTCCTTCTTGCGGCAAAGTAAATCCAAGCCCGACACATTCCTTTACAAAAAATTTGTGAGGTATCTGGATTGTAATTCCGGCGCCGTCGCCCGTTTGCTGATCGGAACCGCTTGCACCGCGATGCTCAAGATTTTCAAGTATGCGTATTCCTTTCATTATAATTTCGTGCGAGCGTTCTGCCTCAACATTAACAATAAATCCAAGTCCGCAAGCATCATGTTCATTGCGCGGATCGTATAGCGGAAAATTTTTTATATAGTCTATCATATACAAAACACTATTAACAAATACTTAAATATCTTTTTCTAATTAAAAATCTTTTTAATAAAGTTGAAGGCTTTAGTGTGCTTTGAATCTTTTATTATCAAATAGCTTTTGTTTGATTAAAAACCATATTTGATAATCTTACAAAAACGATTATAACTCATCATCCTTTATAGTACGGGCAGTTTAAAACTAATTTATTCCGCTTGCTTGTATTATCCTATCAACCATTCCAATAAAAACACTGTTTAATTTTGAAATGAATATAATAAATAACGATTAGAAGTATTCAACTTAAATCTTGATGAAGCAAATTATTGTGGATATACTTTCACTAAAGTGAAAATTATTTATATAAAAATAAATGGTTACAAACTAAAACGAATTGAATTGTTTGATAGGAAACATCATTAAGAGAACTTAATAACTTAAAAACCTGTAACTAAAGATTACCTGAGCAGAAAAATTTGAATCCTGTATTTTGGATATATATGAATACTTCAATTCTCCACCGATTGATAATTTTTCATTAAGCGGATGCAAATATGTTACAGCGCTCATGTAACCAATACTTAGCTGAGAACTGCTTATTTCTTCACCAAAAGCATTGCCGTTATTGTTAAGTATAAAAATGCCTGACGAAAATTTAAGTTCAAAGTTTGGTAAACTTTGCGGAAAAATTTTCATCGCAAAAATGCCAAGAACAGGAACTGATACCATTGATGCTTTTACTTCAGATGTTCCAAATTCCGGAATGATTACGCTGCTTTTGAGTGAATATAAATAATTATAACCCGTTTCTATACCTAAACTGAGTAAATGTTCGGGATGCCACATAATTCTTACCATACCGCTAAAACCATTTCGATTAAGATTATTATAGTCTAATGTGGTTATATAATGAGAATAACCGGCGCCCGCTTCAATTGTTAGTGAATAAAGTGTATCGCTGGTTTGAGGATAAACAGCAATACAAATAAAAAACATAGATGTAATAATTTTATAAATCATAGTTTACTATCTGATGTAATGGTAATAAGCAACAAGCGAAGGATAGTTTGTTAATATGCCGTCAAACTCGCCTTCATTAATAAAACTTTGAATAAAAGCCGGTTCATCAAGCGTCCAGACAAAAGCCTTTCGACCTTCGCTGTGCATTTGCCTTACTAAATCAGTTTGCGTTCCCTGCGTCCATCTCGGAGCCCAAAATTGAGAGTTTACTTTCTGCACTAAACTAACATCAAGCTCGCATAAAGAAGGAATGTTTTGATAATCAGGATATGCAAGAAGATTATTTACTTTATCTTCTACTGGAAGACCAAGTACTATTTTTAAATCTCTATTCATAGTTGCTGCACGTTCGAGAATTTCTTTCTGGATTTCTCTAACTAACGGGATTTCATCTTTACCGGATTTCAAATCCAACCAAACAAATCTTAACGAAGTATGTTCGAGTACAAACTCAAGCGCTTCTCTAAGTGTTGGAATATCTTCACCGTTTTTAAGTTTGATAAAAGTTCTAAGCTGCGCCCACGAAAAATCTTCAACCTTGCCCCATATAACACTTTTTTGAGTTAATCTTAAATTGATGTCGGAATCGTGATATAAAAAAGCAACGCCATCTGTTGAAACGTGAATATCAATTTCGATGCCTGTTGCGCCGTAGCCTTCGGCAAGATTTATCATTTCAATTGAGTTTTCGGAAACGCCGAGATATTCGGAGTTCCTGCCGCCGCCTCGATGTGCAAGAATATAAAAATCACTTTGTTTTACATAATCACTAAACGGTCTTAAATATTGCAGAACAACCGGTTCATTTGGCAGATTTGTACCATTGCCGTAGCTGCCTCTTAAAATTATTGTTGAGTTTGTTGTATCGCCGCTTAACAATTTTGAGCCGCCTTCCTCGCGGGAGATATAAAAATTAGCTGGGCCTGTTTCCGAGTTTACCCTAAATCTCCAATAACCCATTAAAAAAATTACTGAATCGAGGCTACCGCCTTGCATAACAAAATATCCAACATCTTTTGAAGATAGTATTGAGAGATTAGTTCCGCTCCATTTTAATACAACCTGTTCGCCATATTTATCACTTCCTTTAACAACGGAATAAACACCATCCATAATTTTTTTTGAATAATCAGGAATCGGGGTTGTTTGAGAAAGAAAATCACTTGGATCAACAACAGGATGATCAACTTCCACAACGTTATCGCAGGAAGTAAATCCGAGTAATAATAATCCTATAAACAATATTACTTTTTTCATAAGTTAAAACTGAAAACAAATTCGGGGATGTAAAAAAATCTATCGAATGTTGAAAAAGCCGCCCACATAGGGTAATAAAATTTTGTAAAGTTTGATTTGAAACCGATAACTACAAAATTATCTTTCCATAACGGCTGCTCGATATAAACTCCAATTGAATAACCTGAGAAAGTATCAAAAGTATTTTCTGTCTTAATATCGCCGTTACGTGTTGATTGCGTAAGTATTAAAAGCAATTCCGATTTTATTGAAACACTGAAATTCGGGAACACATATCCAATGCTTAAATTTGGGTAAGCATTCCATCCATCCATCTTGGTATTGAAGCCAAATTGTTTTAGAGCACCAAACCAAAAAGCTACATCGCCGCCAACAGATAAACTTAGTTTTCCAAATTCGCGGTTCCATTTTGGACCGGCTGCAAGATGAAATGTTATAAAGTTGGATTCTATGCTTCCTTCCGCTAAAAAATTCTCCGGCAGTCCGTATTTAATTCTATATGAAAACAACGGAGCCCTAAAAACGTCATCAGTTTCAACAACATCTTCTGGTAATTTGGCAGAAGACAATCCGATTGTTTGCATAATTTCATTTTGATTAAGGGAATGAGGATAATAAAATGAATTACTTCTGATGCTAATATCCTGTGCAGTTAAATTTTCAACAGCAAGGAGAAAAATAAAAATCAGAAAAAAAGCAAAGGTCTCTTTTATTTGTAAAATTCTTTTCAATAAATTCTTTTTTTTTGTTGATTGAATGTAAAGAATTTATTGTACAATCAAAATATATTTTTCATTTTTTTTGCAAATGGACCTTGGAATTATAATTCAATGGATTGAGGGAATAGTAAAAAGCTATTTTATAAAATAAGTACGATTGAAATTGACCAATTCAATTAGAAAATAATCTCAACAAAAAACATAGTGGATTTTTCTTTTGCCGCTAAAAACTTAGCTTTATTTTAACAATGCTATCTTTTGTGACAGCAAAGCTGATTGAGTTTCAAGGGTTACAATGTAAATTCCGGAAGCCAGCCCCTTTGCATTAAATACTACTTTGTTTAAACCTGAACTAAATTGTTGATTTCCTATGCTTGCAACCTGCTCGCCTAACAAATTAAATATTTTTATTCTTACAGCTTGTGCAAAGGGAAGCGAAAATGAAATCGTTGTTGCAGGATTAAAAGGATTTGGAAAGTTTTGAAATAATTCCAATTCATCGGGAATTTTTTCATCATCATCTATATCAGAAATTGATAGTTGAATTTCAATTTGTTTTTGTACTGGATTAAACTGATTGATCTCAAAAGATTGACTGCCAGCATCCATAAAACCCGGCTTTTGTGCTATTATTTTATATTCGCCAAAAGGAAGATTACTTATTTCAAAACTTCCATCTTCTCTAACAAAATTATAAGAATATATATAACTATTTTGGGAAGCCTGTGCGTAAACTGATATGGCATCAAATCCGTAATTACTATTTGGAGGAATAATTACTTTTCCATCAGCTACTCCGCCGCCGTAAGAAGAATCTCTCATAAAATAAAGGTTTATGTTTTGCAAATCGCTATTAATAAAAAGTGAATCAGCTTGCTGCCACATTATTGACGGACCGAATAATTCATTATAATAAGTTGGTAAATAATAACCCGCATAGCCTTGAATCATATAATAAGTTGAATCATCAACATATACTTTATAATTGCCATTACTATCCACGATAGCTGAGAAAGTAGAAGATTTTTCGGTTATTCCATTTTGTTTTAATAATGTTGGTGTTGAACCGCCACGTCTTACAACAACAACACCTTTGTTAATTTTAACATTGTACATCGAATCCATCAAGGTACCTGAGACAGAAAATGTTGTATCTGCAACTTTAGGAAGAGTAAAATCTACAAACTCAATTACACCATTAAATATTTGAATTTGTTTGGCAAAAAACGGATCGAATGTATTTCCTGAAAATAAAGTCTGATAGTCCTTTTTTTGGGCAGCAAGAATATAATTACCCGCAGGTAAAATTGTTGAAAATCTCCCTTCAAAATCCGTTAACACCGTCTTTAAAGAGTAAACTCCATCCACAAGAAATGATATCTCTGCCTCTTTTATGGGATTTGAATTTTCGTCCAATACTAAACCAGAACACGATCCTCGGTCATTATTAAAAAATCCATAGGAGATGTAAAGATTGTATAATCCTATCATATCAGCAGCATAAATTTTTATTGTATCAATTTTTGTTTGGTTTGTATCCTGTGCATCAAGATTATAAGCATGAGTTAAAAAAATGTTCATTTTCAAAGAATCACCCGGCTCAATAAAAAATGAATCCAATGAAACAGAAACAACTGAAGAATCCTTACCATTTTCAAAATTTATTATAAATTTAGAGTTATTTTCATCTTTTTTAATTCCGCCGAAAAGTGGGAAATTTCCATCATTTATTAAATATGTACTAACATACTTGCTATAAATATTATCAAAAACCAAATTATTGGGTTCAATCCTTAGTTTAGGTTGTGCAAATACTTCCGCACAGCAAACTCCCAGAATAATAATAAAAGATAAATATTTATACATGCTTGTACCTTTTTTTATATTAGTGTTACTAATTTATATTTAGTGACACTAAAGAATAAAGAGAGAAAAAAATAGACTTTTTAAATATAAATAAAGATGAATTTGCTTCACTGTTTTTTAATGCAAAAAGTGGCGATTCACAGGCATTTATAAAGATTTCCGGATTAATCCAGAGTATTTCTTATTCTTATTTCCTTTCAAAGCATCGTTCTAAAAGGATTATTAATAAAGATGACGTTGAAGACTTAACACAATCAGTTTATTTATCTTTTGCGGAACAGTACCAAAATATTGAATCAATTGAAAATTGGCTAAGGAGAGTATTGTTCCTTACTTTTATAAGATGGTATAAAAAATCCAACTTGAAAAAATCTTTTGAACTTGATGAAAATATTGCTGCGGAAGATTATAACGGCTTAACAGACAATATTTTTGATGCCGCCGAAATTATGAAGGTTGTTAATACTTTAAGCGCCGAAAAACAAGAAATTATAAAGTTAAGATTTTGGGGAGATATGAAGTTTTTTGAGATTGCGGAAAAGTTAAATAAAAATGAAGCGGCTGTAAAAAAAATGTTCTATCGTACAATTGAAGAAATAAAAAGCATTATGAGCTGATGTCACTTTTGTATTACTTTTTTTACTACTGATATAGATGATGAAAAGGAAATTTTAAATGAATGAACTTAATAAAATATTGGAACTGCTTGATAAAGAGAGTTTAACATCTGATGAAAAACTGTTTTTATCAGACTTGTTAAAAAATGATTCCGATGCGAATAAATTAAATGAAATATATTTTAAGCTTAAGAATTTTATGAACAGCAAAGGATTGATAGATAAAGAGTTGATGGCTGAATATGTTTTGTTTAAGAATAATGTATGCTCGGAAAACTGGATAATACTTGTTGCAAACCGCATAGAAGAACAAATTAGAAAATCTCCTGAAACAAAAGCCCTTTTCAAAGAAATGAATGAAGAGTATAATGATCTTAATTTATTTCTTTCACAAACTATTAAAGAGCAACCAGTACAAAATAATACAATAAACAAAACATCATTTTATATTTTCAAAAATTATAACATTAGCAAATATGTTTACGCATCAGCAGCTATGATTATTCTTTACTTTGGATTATTTACATTCTCATCTTTTATAACACCGGATTATAAAAATTCTTTTGCTGATAACGATTTTTATTCCACAAGAGGCAGAACATCCGAGTTATTCCAGCGCGGGCTTGATGCAATCGAAAGAAAAGACTTTGATTCTGCAATCAATTATTTAAATAAAGATATAATTTCAAATCCCGATGATGAATCAATTTTTTATACGCATTTTGTTCTTGGTATTACTTATATAAATGCTGCGCAAAATAGTTTTATCGGACTTTTCAAATCCTTCAAAAAAGAAGAAGTTGAAAAAGGTATTGCAAGTTTTAATAAATCTATAATATTAAATAAAAGCGGTAAGTTTGATAACCTTAAACTTGATGCTCATTATTTTATTGGTAAATCTTTTCTTTTAATTGATGACATTCCTTCGGCAAAAAAACATCTTAATATTGTGGTGAACGGAAAAGGAAGCTATTTCAGAAAAGCAGACCAACTGCTTAAATCAATTTAATTGGGTTTAAATGAAAATTAATTATGATAAAACATGCGATAAAATATTCGCTTTTAGTTTTTATTGTATTAGCAGGTCTGTTTGCATTTGCTTCAGGATTTATTTTTGTTGATGATACATCTAATAATAATATTAAAACAAAAATTAATTTAGTTTCACCAAAAGCATTTTCGCAAAGATTTAAAAGATTAGAATTTGTATTAGCAAATAAAAGTAATGCTAAAGTTTTTGCCGACTCAATTGAGTTAATCACAGATCCATTTGAAAGAAATTATCTGCTTGCATTATTTCAGAAAAGAAATACTGAGTACGGCAGTTCATTTAATCAACTGTATCAGCTTCTTCCCAATTTACCAGAGTATTTCCCTTTTTATGATGAACTGATTTTTACAGCGAAAAGTTCCGGCAATCTAAATCTTATAAACGATTTTATTACTGATTTAAAGAAACAAAATACTTACACAGATTATCTCTCCGCGCTTTTATACTATCATACAAATAAATATTCTAAAGCAATCGAGTTTATAAAAAATAATAAATCTTTTGAAACTCTCTACTTGCTTTCATACTGTTATCGCGGATTGGGAGATTATGAAAATGCATTGTTAGCATTAAATGAAATTAAAGCTCTGCTTAATGAAAATGATTTAAGATTATCAAAAGTAATGATAGCTGAAGGCTCGCTTTTTTTACTTTCGGGTGATTATTCAAATGCTGCAAAAATCTATCGTACAGGTTTGCAATCAGCACAAAAAACTGGCTGCAAACAGGAGGAAATAAAAGCAAATATAAATCTTGCAATAATTGATTTTGAAACGGGTTTTGTAAGTAAAGCTCAATCGAGTTTAGAACTTGCTTTACAAATGGCACGTTCAATAGAAAACCAAGAGCTCGAAGCAACCGTACTTTCGGAACTTGCAGTTTCTTATACATATTCCGGCAATCTTGTTGAAGCAAAAAATAATTATGAGAAAAGTTTTGAATTGTTTACAAAGCTAAATCATAAAGAAAGGCTTTCAAATCTTTCTGCAAATATCGGTTCAATATATTTACAAATGAACAGCTATGCAGCGGCTTTAGATTTTTATAATAAAGGTTTGGAGTATGCAGGCGAAAACGCGATTTCTAAAATTATGAATTTGCGCGGGCTTGGTGATGTTTATCAAAATCTTTCAAATTATTCAAAAGCTTTGAGCTATTATGAAAAAGCAAAAATTATTGCAGAACAAATAAAAGATATTAGCAGCATTAGTTCGATTGATGTAAGCATTGGAACATTGTTCTTTAACATAAATAAGCCGAATAAAGCGCTGGAAATATTTTTAAATGCAAAAAATAAATCCAGCAAAGATTCTGATCCATATCTTTATGAAGATATAAATTTCAAGACAGGATTAGCATACAGTTCTATTGATAGTATTGCCAAAAGTAACGTGTTTTTTAACGAAGCTTTAAGCACGGCAATATCTCTCGGTGATACATATTACGAAGTTCTCATATCAACAGAAATTGAATTTAATTTGTTGCAGCAAAAATCTTTTGACAAAGCCGAAAATATTTTAATATCATCACTAAATAAAAGTAAGAGTAACGGATTTATGCAGCTTGCGGGTGTGCAAAACCTTTACCTTGCCACACTCTATTTTGAAAAGAAACAAATACAAAAAGCCATTTCGTTTTATAATCAAGCATCTTTAATTGCATATAGGCAGCAAAATTATACAACCTTTATTGAGGCTGAATATCAACTGGCAAAATTATTTCAATCACAAAACAATTTTGCAGATGCAGAAATGCATCTAAAAAAAGCAACAGCCACTGCGGATATAATTTCAGCATCTTTAAGCAGTAATTCCGAAATTCAAATTTCGCATTTTTCAGGGGTTAATGATTGCTATAATTTACTTGCAGAAATTTATCTTGCTCAAAATAAATTTGATGATGCTTTTACAGTAATTGAAAGTTCACGATCAAGAAACACTTTCCAAAATATTAACAATCTAAAAATTAACTCTTTTATAAAAGACAGGAACTTGCTGATTAAATATTATGATTTGCAATGGATGATTGGTTCGGGGCTATATTCCGGCAGCAAACTTGCCGAAATTGAAAATGAATTTGATGTTATTAAAAATCGTGTTAAAGATTCTTATAAGGGATGGAATATTTTAGATGTATCAAATAATGCGATTGATATTAGTTCCATAAGAAACAGTCTTAATAATGGTGAAAATATCATTTCATTATTTTTCAGCGAAGACAAACTTTATTTTTTTAGAATTACAAATAAATCATTTTCTGTTGATAATCTGGATATTACAAAAGCTCAATGTGCGGAATATTTGAGCCAAATTACTCCGTTGTTTAACAGCGAATCTGTAAATGAAAACATTTATTTGAATCAGGATCTTTTTTCATTCAACTCGAAAGCGGCAAACGATTTTTATAATAAACTAATAAAACCTGCGTTAAAAAATATTCCGGCAGGCGATAAACTGATTTTTTCTATGCCTTCGGAATTATCATTTGTTCCTTTAGAATTTCTTGTTACAGATTTTAAGATTGATGACAGTCCATTTTATTACGATAACAAAAAATTTCTAATAGATGATTATTCGGTTTCTTATTCTCCTTCAGCTTCTATTTATGCTTTGCAAAAGGGAATAAAGAATTATTCTGCTGATAAAGTTTTACTTGTTGGCGATCCGCAAATAAGTAACAAGGATTTTTCAATAAGTTACCGAGGCGGTTTATTGGAAGATGAGTCTTTCAATTCGAGAAATATTGTTCTGTTCCCTTTGCGCTACTCAAAAGAAGAAGTTGAAAATCTAAATTCACTTTTTAATGATGGATTTGTTTTACTATCAGAAGATGCAACTGAAAATAATTTCAAAGAGTATGCTTCACAAAGCGCTGTAATTCATTTATCAACACATTCCTTTCTCTACAAAAACCAGCCATTAATTGTTTTCTCACAAACAGACGATACTAAAGAAGACGGCTTTCTCGAATCGGGCGAAATTTTAGAACTTAATCTTAAATCGGAGCTTGTTGTATTAAGCTCATGCCGTTCAGGTATTGGCGCTGTTGATAAAGCGGAAGGTGTTCTCGGAATGCAAAAATCATTTTTTGAAGCAGGTGCAAAAAGTGTTGTCGTTTCTTTATGGGATGTTAGCGATAAATACACTTCGTTGTTTATGCAAAGTTTTTATAAATATTTAAGCGAAGGTTTTGATAAAACGGAATCGTTAAGAAAAGCAAAAATATTTTTCCGTAGCAATTATTCTGCTAATCCTTATTACTGGTCGGCGTTTGTACTTTCCGGCGATATTGCAAAAATTAAACTTGCAAAGTCATCATCAAGCGGTATGCTGATTATTGGAGTAGTTTTGTTTTTGATTTTTTCCATTTCATTATGGATTTATAAAACAAAAAAAACTGCAAACGAAAGAATAAAATTGAGCTAAGTAACTCACCTTATACTGAAGTCAGATGAATTCATTTCAGCGCATCGTTAGTTCAGCTCGAAAATGCAAAAATGCTTTTTCATACCTCGTTCATTTAATATCAATACACTCTCTTTGTTCTGTTTTTTAATTTCACCTTTTTAATCCGGCTAATTCCCTTCTGTTTTTTAACAGAAGAACTATTTAATGAAAGAAAATTGTACCAACAATAAATTTAGTAATGTAATCTCCCTTTTCACTTTTCGGAAAGTAATTCTTCTTTTGCAAGTAGAAGTTGTTTTTTCATTTCTTCACTTACATTTGGATATTTTAGTTTAAGTTTATCAAGTTCAAATAATAAAACAGCACCGATACAAATACGTGTAAACCATTTATCATCTGCGGGAAGCACATACCATGGAGCATAATCCTGTGAAGTTGCTTTCATCATATCTTCATAAGCCTGCTGATATTGCTCCCAGTATTTTCTTTCTTTTGCATCGGCAAGTGAAAACTTCCAGTTTTTATTAGGATTATCAATTCGCTCCAGAAATCTTTTTTTCTGTTCATCTTTGGAAACATGCAAAAAGAATTTAAGAATTATTGTTCCGTTTTCGTAAAGATTTTTTTCAAAGCGGTTTATTTGTTTGTATCGCTTTGCCCAGAATTTCTTATCAAATTTTTCAACCGAGTTAAATCCGGGCAATTTTTCGTTTAGCAAAAACTCGGGATGTACTTTTGTTACTAAAACATTTTCATAATGCGAGCGATTAAAAATTCCTATCTCGCCTTTGCCTGGCAATTCTTTATAATGCCTCCAGAAATAATCGTGGTCTAATTCTTGGTTTGATGGCGATTTGAAACTTGCAACTTTAACACCCTGCGGATTAAATCCCCTCATTACATGTTTTATAGCACCATCTTTTCCGGCGGCGTCCATTGCTTGCAAAACTATCAGCACGCTGTAACGGTCATCGGCATAAAGTTTATCCTGTAGTTCAGCAAGATGTTCAATACCATTTTTAAGAATATTTTCTCCATCTTCTTTTGTAACCATTTTTTTATCGTAGTTGGTATCAAAATCATTTAAAGAAATTTTCTTTCCATTCTTTATCTTTAATGATTTTAAATACATTTGCATCTCTTTTCTAAGCGACATAAAAATTTCCTTTCTTTTTATGAATACTAATGATTCAATTTAATGAATGCAAGTTGAGGCTTTAAAATACTGTTCAAAAAAGTGGTTAAAAAAGTCGAAAGCCAACAATATTATTTATGAACAGTTTAATAATTTGATAAACGGCGAATGCCTATTAATTAACTACTTTATATTTACGACAAAAAAAGGATGATAATATGACAATGAAAAATTTTAATTGTTTTTTATTGATACTGCTTTTTCCAGTTCTTATTTTTTCGCAGGATAAAGTAAAATCGGCAAATGAGTTAATTGATAAATATTGTGAACTGGAAATGTTTAACGGCTCCATTCTTGTTTCTGAAGGAAATTCTATACTGCTTGAAAGAACATTCGGGTATGCAGACTATAAGGAAGGACAGCAATTAAATATAAATACCACTTTTGAACTTGCATCTGTTTCAAAAGCTTTTACTGCTATGGGAATTTTAATTTTAGTTGATAAAGGAATGTTATCACTTGATGATTCGCTTCGCAATTTTTTTCCGCAGCTTACCTATTCCAATATAACTATAAGAAATATGCTTACTCACACTTCGGGTTTGCCGGATTATATTCAACTGTTTGAGGAAAAATGGGATCATAAAAAAGTTGCAGCAAACAATGATATAATTCAAATGCTTTCCGTTCACAAACCGCCAATTGAGTTTTTGTCCGGTCAAAAATGGAATTACAGTAATACGGGTTATGCGCTGCTTGCATCTATAATTGAAAAGGTTTCCGACAAAAAATACTCTGACTTTTTGAAAGAAAATATTTTTGATCCTTTAGAAATGAATAGCACTTCAATCTGCACTGCACAATCACAATCCATTGCAAAAAATCAGGCGAAAGGACATATAAAAGAGCCGATGTTTGCAAATAAAATGCAGCTTGTAAGCGATTTGAAAAAATACGACCTTGTTTACTACCTCGGAGGTATAGTGGGTGATGGTGCGGTAAATTCCAATGTGAAAGATTTATTAAAATGGGATGAAGCTTTCATCAATGGCAAACTAATTAGTAAGGAACTTATGGCAGAGGCATTAACTCCTGTAATACTTAATGATGGGAAAAATACAGAAACTGATTATGGATTCGGTTGGGTAATTAAAAAGAATATTACAGATGAAACTGAAATTTATCACGATGGTGGCTGGCCCGGATTTATTACCCGCAATTATATAAACCTTGATAAAAAAAGAGTGCTAATTGTTTTAAGCAACTCGTTTAGCTCAAAAAATAATTTAATCGCAGAAGGATTAAAGAACATTTTTGAAGGACAGAAATACAATTTGCCTAAAAAATCATTCGCAATAACAGCAGGTAAATATTTAAATGAAAACGGCAGCAAGGATTTTACGGAATATGTTGATCGAATAATCAAAAGCAACGATTACTCCGTTTCTGAAATGGAAATAAATTTGCTCGGCTATCAATTTCTTGGGTTAGAAAAAAATGCTGAGGCAATTGAATCCTTTAAATTGAACGTTGAATTATTTCCAAATTCCTGGAATGTTTACGATTCTCTTGGTGAAGCATATATGAAATCAGACGAAAATGAACAGGCAATAAAAAATTATCAAAAATCAATTGAATTGAATTCTGATAATGAAAACGGGAAAAAACAACTCCAGCAATTATTATTTAAATAATCTGGTATAAAAAGGTGAGTTTGAAATTTTATTGTTCATATAAAAATTTATACGGCTGGTTTTTACCAGCCATAATAAAAAACCATTTTAATCAAATACTGATTCTAAATTCATGTAGTCGGTATGTAATTTATCAATAGCGGTTTCAATTTGTTTTGCATCTGCATTTGAATCTTTTACGGCTTTTAATTCTTTTGTGGAATCATACACTTTTCCGGCGGCTTTAGTAAACTTTTCTTTTTTCTCTTCCGACCATTTTGGCAAAGCTGCATTTTTCATTTCATCTGCGCGTTTCATTAAATCATCAATAGCTTTATTAAGCTCTTCATTATTTTTATTTGGTCCGTAATGATGATAAATCATATAAAGAACCTTATGAAACTCATCAACTTCTTTTGTAAGAGGCTTAACGATACGAACAAGCATTTCAAAATTGGTGTGAAGTTTTTCTGCGGTGGTTAACATAGCAGGTTCATCATTTGCTTCGCAGGCTTTATCAAAAGCATCAACTGAAGCGTGCAATTTTTCAACACCTTTATTCCATTCATCTTCCTTATCTCTTAAAATTCCGGTCATTTTAACTTTGTAAATTTTTTCAGCGCCTTCTTTTACATCTGGTAAAAGTTCTTTGAATAATTTGTAATCTTTATTTGGATAAGCTGTGTGCCATAAAGGATAAACTACTTCATGAAAACTGAATAGATCAGGTACTGACGAATCTAACTCAGAAAGATCATGATCTTCCTGCGAGTAAGAAGTTGTAAATGAACAGAGAACAAATGCGAACAATATTAATAATGCTTTTTTCATTGCAGTCCTTTTAATAATTAGTGAATATGTGTGAGTGAATAATGTATAATAATTAAAGCCTATTAAATATATAATTACGGTTTGGAATAAAATTTATCAATCAAAAAGATGTACGAACTTAAAATTATTGCAACAGCAGCCTGAAAGTAAAACGGTGTTGAAAATAATTTATCATCTAACAGGGCAAAATTTATAAAAGCAAATTTTAGCAGATAATAAACTGCTTTACTTATAATAATGCTAAGAAACAAAGAAGCAAAAACATTTTTCAACTTGTCTTTTAATAAATAGAAAAGGCTTAGGTTTATTATCAATTCGGCGCTTAGTAAAAACGATTTTACGATTTGCGGATGAGATGAGATTAAAAAAGAAAATAATGGCAGAGTAAGCGCAATTATAAAAGCATTCTTCTTTGTTGTATGAATAAGCGCCACCAAAAGCGCAATACGCATCGGGTCTAAATAGTAAACAGGAAAAGAAAACAGATGCGAAATTGCCGGAACAAAATAGATAAACATTAAAAGGGATAAATCAACAAGATATGTTTTAATATTTTCTTTATAACCTGATAGGCTGATTACTTTTTCCATTATACATCCTTAATTAAATCTTCAAAACAAAAATAGATTAAATTGATTATGGTTCAAACAATCAAACATAAATATTAAAACATATTTATATATTTTTGGTTAACGGATTTCAAATATCATTTTAGCAGATAGAGTGTATGAAAACATATTTATATGATTGATTATACCTGCGATAACTGGAAGAATTGTTACTCAAACAACGGAATTGAGGGCTCGGTAAAAGTTCCATAGGTAAAGTTGTTTCGTGCGCTAATGAAAGTTATTATCAAGATGTTACTATAAAAGACAGCAAACATTTGAGTTGTTATAAATATATTATCTAAAGTTAATTCGTGCGCTAACGTAAGTTATTATCAAGATGTTACTATAAAAGACAGCAAACATTTGAGTTGTTATTACAAAGATTTTTTGGATACATCATTAAAAAGTAGAATATGAATTTAATTATATCGTATAGAATTTTTTTTATTTGCTTTTTCTGCTTTCAACTTTTTTCATTCTGGGGATGTAAAAGTAATGTAAGTCCTGTATTTGAATCTTCAACTTTACCCACCAATGAACAATTAAAGAACAGCCGGTTTGCAAATTTTATTACTAAATTAAAATCTTTGCCGGAAAAAGAACGCATAATTTTAATTGAGAAATTTTTAAATGATAACTCCGCAGCACCAATAATTGAAGACAGCATATTAGCCTGTTTTTACTATTATTCTAAAACTTCTTCTGTTCAATTAAATGGAGATATGCAATATGGCTGGGCTAAGCCCGTGGAAATGGAAGTTGTTAAGTGCGGTGATGAAAACTTTTTTTATAAGATTTATTCGCTGCCTTCCGATGCGCGCCTTGATTATGTGTTTAATATTGATGGAAAATCAATTCCCGATCCGCGTAATTCGGATAAAACACCGAGCGGATTTGGGTTACATTCGCAGCTTGCAATGCCTTTATTCAGACAGGATCCGATTAGAATAACTCGTGGTGCTATTAGCAAAGGAACTATTGATAGTATAACATTCACAAGTAAAAAATCTAAATTAAAACCAAGATCTTTAAAAATCTATAAGCCGTCAGAATACGATAAGCTTTCTAATATTCCCGTTTTATATGTAAATGACGGCTTTAAAGCTATTGAATATAGTTCATTTATTACTATTGTTGATAATCTTATAGCAGATAAAAAAATCCGCCCACTTAACATTGTATTTATAGAGTACATAGAAGGTGATTCAGAATATTTTTTAAATGAAACAGAGGAGTACTTAGTTGCTGTTTGCGATGAACTTGTACCTTTTATAGATAAGAATTATAAGACTTCACATTTTGCAAAAGATCGTGTAATTTCAGGAATTTCTGCCGGAGGGCATGTATCATTGTTAACTGCACTTAAACGACCCGATATTTTTCTTAACGCTGCAGGTCAATCATCTACAATAACAACAGAACTCTTAACTGCACTTTCAGAGGCTTCGCTAAATGAAAAGTACCGCCGGTCACTCCGGTTTTATTTTGATGTAGGTCGTTTTGATCTCATATCCGCTCCGAATAACCAAACTTTTCTATATGCTAATCAAAAATTGCGTGATCAAATGAAGAATCTTGGATTTGATTATCATTTTAATATTTATAACGACGGGCATCAGTGGGCAAATTGGAGAGAAAGGGCAGACGATATTTTAGTTTATTTTTTTGGATTAAATGCTGAATAAATATAGGTGTTATTAAAACTACATTTATATATTTTTGGTCAACGGATTTCAACATCATTTTAACAACGAGGATTTATGAAAAGAAGAGACTTCATTTCCAAAACTCTTCAGGCAGGTTTGGCAACAGGCGCTGCGCTTTCTATCGGCGGCTATTCAAATCTATTCCCTTCATCAATACTTCCATTTACCGGCAATTATGATCTTGCAGCAATTAAAGGCGGCGAACCGGACGCAATGTTTGATGAAGCAATTAAAGCGTTTGGCGGAATGAGTAAGTTTGTTAAAAAAGGGCAAACTGTTGTTGTAAAACCTAATATCGGGTGGGATGTTGAACCCGAACGCGCCGGCAATACTAATCCGCTTCTTGTAAACAGAATAATTAAACATTGCTTTGATGCAGGTGCAAAAGATGTTTTTGTGTTTGACCATACCTGCGATAACTGGAATAAATGTTACTCAAACAGCGGAATTGAACGCTCTGTAAAAGATGCAAAAGGTAAAGTGGTTTCGGGCGCTAACGAAAGTTATTATCAGGATGTTACTATTAAGGACGGCAAAAAATTAAAGAAAGCAAAAGTTCACGAACTGATTCTTGAATCGGATGTGTTTATTAATGTACCGATATTAAAAAATCATTCCTCCGCCGATCTAACTATCGGAATGAAAAACTTGATGGGCATAGTTTGGGATCGCGGTTACTGGCATCAAAACGATTTGCATCAATGTATTTCTGATTTTGCCTCGTTCCGCAAACCCGACTTAACAGTAATTGACGCTTATTATGTGATGAAGAAAAACGGTCCGCGCGGCGTTTCTAAAGATGATGTGATAACAATGAAATCACTTATTCTTTCTGCGGATATTGTTGCCGCCGATGCTGCTGCCGCAAAACTTTTTGGATCTGATCCGAATAAAGTGGATTATATAAGAATTGCAAGTGAAATGAAATTGGGAAATATCAATCTCGATAAACTTTCCATTTACAGAAAAATTTTGTGATAAATTGAAACAATCAAAACTTAGAAAAATAAGGATTGTAGTTTCAATCATATTTTTATTGTGTACTGCTTTTCTTTTTTTAGATATAACCAACTTCATCCCGTCAAAGTTTTTTGGATACGTTACCTTTCTTCAGTTCATTCCATCTGCAATAAAGTTTGCAAGTTTGTTAGCACCCGCAACAATCGGTTTTTTTATTGTACTTGTTCTTACCGTATTATTCGGCAGAGTTTATTGTTCGGGCATTTGTCCGTTGGGAACAATACAGGATATAAGTTCGCACATCGCAAAAAAAAATAATCGCAAGAAAAAATTTATTTACACAAAAGAGCATTCGTGGTTAAGATATTCGGTTCTTGCATTAACAGTTCTCCCTGTTTTATTTGGCAGCATTTTAATAATCAACCTTCTTGATCCGTACAGCAATACAGGAAGAATATTATCCCAAATATTCAATCCGATTGTTGCATTGTTAAATAACATCGCAGCAACAACGCTTGAAAATTTTAATATTTACATCTTATATCCGGTTGAGGTAAAAGATTTTTATTTTACCGTTGCATTATTCCCGGTAGTCTTTCTTTCGGTAATAATTTTTCTTTCATACAAAAGAGGAAGACTGTATTGCAATACAATTTGTCCTGTTGGTACTTTGCTCGGATTGGTTTCAAAGTTCACAATCTTCAAGCTTAAAATTGATGAATCAACCTGCGAAGGATGCGGAGTTTGTGCCCGCGTTTGCAAATCGGAATGTATTGAGCCAGCAACAAAATCAATTGATTTTAGCAGATGCGTTGCCTGTTATAATTGTTTGCAAGTTTGTCCAAGCGATTCAATTAATTATCAATTCAAAGATTCTAATCATAAAGAAATTATTTCAGATGAATCGAGAAGAAATTTTTTATCAAAAACTACTTTGTTTTTTGTTGGATTAACCGCCACCGCACTTTCTCAAATAAAAATAATCCCTAAAAAAGCAAGTAAAGTAGAAATCAAGAAAAATTCCGTTTCATCTCCGCCAGGCTCCAATGCAGTTGAACATTTCACATCAAACTGCACTGCATGCCAGCTTTGTGTAACAGCATGCCCAACGCGCGTATTGCAGCCTTCAATTATTGAGTATGGAATATTCAGCATCTTTCAGCCGTTTATGGATTATCAAACAAGTTTTTGCAATTATGATTGCACAGTTTGCGGCGAGATTTGTCCAACATCTGCAATACTACCTGTTACAAAAGAAAAGAAAAAAAATGTTCAGATTGGTAAAGCAAAGTTCATAAAAGAAAATTGTATTGTTGAAACAGAAAATACAGCCTGCGGCGCTTGCTCCGAGCATTGCCCAACAAAAGCAGTTATGATGGTTGATTACAAAAACAATCTTAAAATTCCGGAAGTAATAGAAAAATATTGTGTTGGCTGCGGCGCTTGCGAATTTGCCTGCCCCACAAAACCATATAAAGCAATTTATGTTGATGGAAATTTGATACATCAGACAGCAGAAATTAGACCTGCAGAAAAACTTGATCAGAATATTGATTACAAAGAAGAATTCCCTTTTTAATTAAAAAAAAATTATAATCCTTACTTATATTTTTGCAGCCGCAATCTGTTAAATTGCAAATTCAAGCCAAAATCAAACTATTTATAAAAAAAGCTAAATATCTCAAATATGTTGGAGTTGGGTGTATAACCTTAATTTTTATTGACTTTCTAAGCCTTTAGCGTTAAGTTTGTCAACTATTTTTAAAGTCCCTTTTAGTCACAAATTAATATTAAAGTATGAAAGAATACAGATTTAAGATTATTGTTATTTTGGTTGCGCTTGCGCTAAGTGTGTTTCTGTTATATCCCACTTATAAGGATTATCAGAACAACAAAGCAATAACTGCCGCGCTCAATACCAAGAGAACTGAATTAAAAAAACAGTTCCCAGACATTTCAAAAGACAATTTAGAGCAAATGCTCAATTTATTTGAAGATAGCATAAAAGTAGCCGATCCTTCAGTTGCTGAAGCAAGAAAGAAAAGGATGAAACTCGGCTTGGATCTTCAAGGAGGTATGAGAGTAGTTCTTGAAGTTAACACCGCAAAGTTGCTAGAAAAAATTGCAAATAACCCTGATGATGTATTCAAAAAGGTTTTGGCAGAAGCTCAAAGTGAGGCTTTAATTTCAGACGAGCCTGTGGTTAACTTAGTTGGTAAAAAGCTTAAGCAACGAAACATTAGAGTAAGCAGATATTTCGGTACAATCCGCCAGGAAGATAACGAAATACTTGATGAGCTAAACAAAGCCTCTGAAGATGCTGTTAACCGTGCAATGGAAATTATTAGAAACCGTGTTGATCAATACGGCGTTTCCGAACCATCAATTTCAAGACAGGGTAACAGAAGAGTGATTGTAGAATTACCCGGTGTTGCAAAAGAAGAAGAAGCCAAACAACTTTTACAGGGTACCGCTTTGTTGGAATTTAGATTGGTTAAAGATGCACAATTAACTTATCCTATAATGGAAAGAATTGATAACATTCTTGCTAAAAGAACTGAAGCAGGTGTTAAAGACTCACTCGGAAATGAAGTTGCAGCAACAGATACTACAAAAAAATCTTCCGATAATTTAGCAAGCGCTGATAGTACATCTAAAGATACGACCAAGCAACTTTCTGAAGAAGAATTCAAAATACAACATCCGTTTTTTTCTGCGGCAGTCCTCAATCCACAAAGCCCTTTTGCAGATGCTTATGTAAGTAAAGAAGATAAAAATAAAATTGAGTACTGGTTAAGTTTGCCGGAAATCCAGAAAGTTATTCCTGATAATGTTGAGTTTGTATTCTCCGCTAAACCATTTACATCACAGGATGGAAAAAATATTTTTATAATGTATATGGTAAACAAAGCCCCTGAATTAACGGGCGGTGTTGTTACAGATGCGCAGGCAAATATTGATCCTAATACTTCTACTCCAATAGTTAATATGGAAATGAACTCCGAAGGCGCAACCGATTGGGCAAGAATTACAGGAGCAAACGTTGGCAAACGAATTGCAATTATGCTGGACGGCGTTGTTTTTACAGCTCCCAATGTAAAAGGAAAAATTCCCGGTGGTCGTTCGCAAATTGAAGGCTCAGAAAACCTTGAAGAAGCAAAGTTACTTGAAATCGTTCTTAAAGCAGGCGCATTACCTGCTCCGGTTGATATTATTGAAGAAAGAATTGTTGGACCATCACTTGGAGAAGATTCAATCATCAATGGTTTCACTTCCGTGCTTATCGGGTATTTTGTTGTAGCAATATTTATGATTTTTTATTACAGACAGGGCGGCGGAATTGCTTCCGCAATATTAGTATTAACAATATTATTTATTATGGGTGTGCTTGCAGGATTTGGCGCAACTCTAACATTGCCCGGTATTGCAGGTATAGTTTTAACAATCGGTATGGCATTAGATGCAAACGTTCTTGTTTTTGAAAGGATAAGAGAAGAACTTGCCGTTGGCAAAACAATGAAAGCATCTGTTGACAGCGGATTTTACAGAGCTTACGCAGCTATTATTGATTCAAACGTTGTTACGTTTTTTACAGGTATAATTCTTTATCAGTTAGGTACAGGACCCGTTCAAGGCTTTGCTTTAACCTTGATGATAGGAATTGTTGCAACTTTATTTAGCGCTTTATTTATTTCAAAACTCATTATGGATTTCCTTGTATCACGAGGAATGAAAATTAATGTTGGTTAATTCTTAAGAAGGAGTTTATTGATCAATGCGTATTTTAACGAACTTAAATGTTGATTGGATTGGGAAAAGAAAACTATTTTATTCTATCTCCGGATTTTTATTTCTGATCGGTTTCGTAAATATTATTTTCAGAGGGTTAAACTTTGGAATAGATTTTCAGGGTGGTTCCGAAATTGTTCTGCAATTTGAAAAACAAGTGAACATTGCTGACATTAGAACCTATGTTGAAAATATTGGCTTGGGAAGCGTGGAAGTAAAAACATTCGGCGGTGAAACAGGTGTTCTTGTCAGAACCGAAGAACAGCAAATTCCATCCTCTATTTTTCCTAAAGCTGTTGATAATGTAAAAAAAGAAATTGATAAAATAGTGCCCGGTTTACCTTATAACGAGGTTGAGAGAACTTCAGGATCGGTTACGTTTTCTTTTGCTAATCGGGATACAATAAGCACAGTGCTAAGCAAATTAAATACAGCGGGTTATCAGGCAAGCAAAGTATTTGAAGATAATGCAAGCGGGCAAATTCAAATTAACCTTGGCGTGTCTCAATGGCTTAAAGAAAATATCAGAGAAAAAATTAAAGACAACCCCTTCAAGGTGTTGAGGGAAGATCGAGTAGGTCCTAAAGTTGGTAACGAATTAAAAAGAGATGCTTTACTTGCAATCCTGCTTTCTTTGGTTGTTATTCTTATTTACTTAGCGTTCAGATTTAAGTTTATATTTGCTGTTGGAGCCGTTGTTGCTTTATTCCACGATGTTCTTATAACATTAGGACTTTATGCAATCCTTTATGGAGTAATACCTGGCTTAAATTTAGAAATTGATTTAACTGTTGTAGCCGCATTCTTAACTCTTACAGGTTATTCGATGAATGATACTGTGGTTGTGTTTGATCGTGTTAGAGAGAATTTAAAGATTCACAAAACACTGCCGCTTGGCGAGATTATTAATAAAAGTATCAATCAAACAATGAGCAGAACTATAATAACCGGTTTTACAACTTTGCTAACTGTGTTTGTATTATTAGTTATGGGCGGCGATGTATTAAGAGCATTTGCTTTTACAATCTTTTTCGGAATTATAATTGGAACGTATTCATCTATCTTTGTGGCAAGCGCGCTTGTTTATGAATATGCTCTGAAATCCAAAAAGAAAGTTCAGTTCTCATAACAAAATTATTTAAGTTATTAAAAAAGCCGATGAATATTACATCGGCTTTTTTGGTTTAAAAATGTTAGCGCAGTATTTATTTCCTGTTTATTAAGGCTTATAGAATAAGATGTTATTTCCAAGCGTTTCCCTTTCCCTTATCTAAATCATAACCAATTTGCCAGAAATACATATCTATAATTTTCATTAGCGGATAGTGCCTTTGCGTTTTGCTCTTAATCAGTTTTTGTGCTTTATCAATTTCTTTCTTGTTTTCGTTTATAAAATTAAAAAGTTCAGTTAGAGATGCTTCATTAAAACTTGTATGCTCTATTTCCATTTTCTTTAACCCGTCAATAAAATACCTGTCATAAGCAGGAGCGCAGCCTAAAGTTCCGAGCATAATTTTACTAAGCAGCGTATCCGTTGGCGAAATTGGTTTTGGCTTTTCGGTACCTTTGGCAAAATAAATGCCTCTGTAATAATTAGCCAATTGATTTTTTAATTCGAGAATTGCTTTGATGTTTTCTTTTCCAACTTCGTTTGTTTGATTGCATTTTAGTTTTTGGTTGGACTTTGAAAAAACAATATCAACTGCTCCCTTATGGATTAAGTGATTTTTTTGAAGCAAACCACTTGAACCTCTGTACATACCCCAGCTTGCTAAATAAAAAGCTAATTCTAAAACCTGAATTTCCGATTTCTTTGATGAACCGAAAGCCTTAAAGCAATTGTCCCATGATGTGTAACGGTGGAATTTATCGGTTGCAATGTTTGATAGATATCTTGTTATTAGGTCAGTTATGGGGTTGTTCATAATGGATTTACGATATTTATTATCGGTTCATTGTTCTCTGATAAATACAATCTTTATAATTTATTAATCTTATTTAAGCTTTTTGCATAATTTGATATTTTTTCTATAAAACAAAAAGTAATCTTCAGCTAAGCAACCCATATTCTACCACGTTCATCAAGATTTTGTAAATGATCAACGACTGAATTACAGGTACTTTCAAATACAGGTTTTGAAAAACTATTAGGTAAATTTGAATTTAGATTGTTCTTTATAAAACTTAATACTGATAATCTTGTAGTCTCGAACTTATACCAATCAGGGACCAATAGCTCATCCTTTAACTCAATCATTTTCTTAATTAAATCTTTTGCGGCGAGTTTAACTAATTGTTCTTCTTTTTTAGTCAAATCATTTTTTGACTGACATATTAGATCAAATAGTTCTAATTCTTGTTTTGTTAGGTTCTCTCGTATATGTCTTTCCTCCTCTGTTCGAAGGTTTTTTGAAAATTCAATTATTTCATCAACATAATTTTCGAATGAAGTTATTCCTGCATTATAATCATCAATAATTTTCTGTAGTCTCTCAGCAAAATTTATTCTTGTTACGTTATTATCAATCAGTTTTGAAAGTTTGTCTTCAATAAAAAGTTTAAGGTCTTCAATTTCAATATGCTTGTATTTAGCCTGTCTAAATCTTTCTCTAAGTTTATCAAAATCAAACTTACTAATATCAATTTCTTTTTGATGTTTTATATTAAAACCGGCTTTAGTGGATTCCTGTTCATTTACGGTTGAAATAGACTGGTCAATTATATCGGCATATTTAATTCTGGCTTTTTCTAAATCACCGGCAAACTTTTTGCGATCAAGAACTTTGCGTAAATACCTTATAACTTCGATTAAAGGAAATTCCATTTTACGTTCATATATGTCCGGTTTACAAGCATCGAATAAGCTTTCTACTGTATTTGAGTAAACAAAAAAGTTTTTCTTGAATTCTTCATTTGATAATAACTTGTCGGCAAAATTTTCAAACAAGCTTATTTCTTCAAAAATTTTACCACTGTCAAGAATTAAATCGAGCTTAATTTCCAATGGAAGACAGTATGAATCTGTTTCTTTAATAGCTTCTTTTAATAGAATAAATAATTTCTCTTTTTCTTCAACCGGTAATTCAGAAGTAGAATCATATTCATTCGACGAGTTATCAGTTGTAGCATAGTCTGCAAGCGCTTTCTTCAAATTTCTAAAAACACCATAGTAGTCATGAATTTTACCACAGACTTTTTCAGGAGCAACACTACCGACACGCGCAATAGCCTGCATCAGAGTATGACCTATCATTGGTTTATCAAAATATAAATCACTCAAAGTTGGTGAGTCGAACCCAGTTAACCACATATCACTAACAAATGCTAATTGAAATGGGTCTTCCGGTAATTCCTGAAAACGATACTCCAAATCAAAACCATTTTCATCAACGGTATTCATCTTTCTAATATGAGGTGTGATGTTAACACCGCGTTTTTCAAACATTATCCTTTCTTCATCACTTCCATCGTGACTGATAACGACAGCCATCTGCACCCGATTTATATACTTGATTGTTTCTTCAATTTCATTTTTCTCATCTTCTGATCTGGCTCTAAGTTTCTGAATCCGCAACGCGACTATTTCATCCTTCCAATATTGCCGAACCAAATCATACATCTTCATAGCCGTGTATCTATCAATTGAAACCACCATACCGCGGCCTTTATAACCACGACGAGAGAAATGTTTTACAATATCCTGTGCGATGATTTTAAGGCGATCTGGGTTACGAATAACGGAAAGTTCTGTTGCAAACTCTCTTTCCAATCTTATCATTTGATCTGTAGATAATTCTTCTTCCTCAGCAACAACAGCAAGATCGGCATTGATTTCATCACCCTCGCGGATTATCTGCATTTCCGGTACCCGCTTATCATAAAATAAAGGTACAGTTGATCCATCCTCATAGGATTGTTTGAAGTTATATTCACTTACATAATCACCAAAGAATCTATTAGTCAATCTTTTGTTACCAAGAAGTGGCGTGCCTGTGAATGCGATGTATTGTGCATTTGGAATTGCAATACGCATATTTTCAGCTAAGTCTTTATACTGAGTACGATGCGCCTCATCAACCAGAACAATTATTTCTTTTCTTTCTGAAAGTAACGGATAACTTTTACCTTTTGGATATTTGAATTTATGAATCAGTGAAAAAACGTACCTTTTGTTACCTGATAAATATTCACGTAATTCTTTACTATCCTTTGGGCGTACTTCTTCTTTTTCTTTTACTGCACCAGTATTTAGAAAATTACGATATATCTGCCTATCAAGTTGATCTCTGTCTGTTACAATAAAGAAAGTATAATCGCCTTTAAACTTACGTTGTATTTTTTGAGTGAACATTATCATTGAAAAACTTTTACCGCTACGTTGTGTATGCCAGAAAACACCAAGTTTGCCATCTTTATTTTTGCGTTCTTTAAAGCTTTCAATTGATTTATTGACGCCAAGGAATTGATGATTTTTTGCTATTATTTTATAAGCGCCTTTTGTGTGGAAGATAATGAAATTCTCTAAGTAGTCAATGAGATTTTCTTTTGAACAAAGACCACGCAGAACATATTCTAAACTTACTCCAAATTCTCTAATACGTTTACGATCTACAGCTGCCTTTTCATCATCAATACGTAGCCAATCAAAAAATTGTGTGTAATCAGATTTGAATGCACCAACTTTTGTTTCAGCTGCATTACTTAATATTGATACTGCATTGTAAACAAATAATTGAGGAATTTCTTTTAAATAATTCTGAAGATTATAATCATACGCATCTTTAAGTTCTATATTAGAATTCTTAAGTTCAATAAATACAAGTGGAATACCGTTTATATAAATTATTAAATCAGGGCGACGGAACTTGGGCATACCCTGAATCCATAACTGACTTACAACAACAAACTCATTATTTTTTGGATTTTTAAAATCAATATATCTAATTCTTACAGGTTCTTCTTTACCTATACTATTTAATATTGTTGTAGGGAATCCATCTTTGATTAGTTCATATAATTCTTTATTGGCAAGCATAGGACTCATTCCGCTTCTACCTTTAACAAGTTCACGGATAGCTTGATGAATATTGACGAGAGGAATTGTTTTATTGATTTTGGTTAATGTTTGTTCTAATCTCTCAACCAATACAACTTCTTCTTTGCTGCTGCGTTTACTTCCATCCCTCAAATCTTTTTCATCCACGGTGTAGCAATTCAGATGCTCATCATAATCCAATTCCTCTAATAGAAGTTTGATCGCAGATTTTTCTATGTCGTCTTCAGTAATATAATTTGCCATAATTTAAACCTTTGCAGCTTATCCCAGAACTTCAATGTCGGGGAACTGGTTTGCATTATCTTTTTAACCCCGACCTTCAGGTCTGGGTATTGATCTATTATCGTTAGAGTGGCTTTAGCCCTGACTTTCAAATCCGTATAACTTAATAAACTTTGAATATTCATCTGCAAAACTAATTTTTACAGCATCTGTTAACCCCGACCTTCAGGTCGGGGTATTGATCTAATAACATTAGCGTGTCTTTAGCCCTGAATTTCTTAATGTTGTCGTCAGATAAACAAATCACAATTATTGCATTGTCTTTTTAACCCCGACCTTCAGGTCTGGGTATTGATCTATTATCGTTAGTGTGGCTTTAGCCCTGACTTTCAAATCCGTATAACTTAATAAACTTTGAATATTCATCTGCAAAACTAATTTTTACAGCATCTGTTAACCCCGACCTTCAGGTCGGGGTATTGATCTAATAACATTAGCGTGGCTTTAGCCCTGACTTTCTTAATGTTGTCGTCAGATAAACAAATCACAATTATTGCATTGTCTTTTTAACCCCGACCTTCAGGTCGGGGTATTGATCTAATAACATTAGCGTGGCTTTAGCCCTGACTTTCAAATCCGTACAACTTTATAAACTTTGAATATTCCTCTACAAAACTAATTTTCCGGTGGTGTTCATCCTGTTGCCGGATATAGTTTCTTACTTTTTCTATTTGTGATTCGCTGATTGAAACTGCAAAATAATCCGCTGCCCATTCAAATTTATCATTAATAACTTTTTGCTTGTTTAACCAATAGGAAGATTCGCCCTTAATAAGATTTATAGCCTTTGATAATGCCATATCCGCATTCAAACCTAGTAAGCAATGAACATGTTCAGACTGCGCGTTTATTGTATCTATGTATATTTCTTTTTCTCTGGCGTTTTGTTTGATGTGGTCTAATAATACAGTCCGTAATTCTTTAGTGATAAGATGTTGACGGTTCTTTGCTCCCCATACTGCGTGTATCATTAACTTAACGTACGACATGGTTTATCATCCTTCTTTAGTGGCTAAAGCCTGATTTATTTTAGTATTGTCGGTTTCCCCGACCTGAAGGTCGGGGTTATTATCATTAATATTCTTTACTCTCAGTTTGCCGCTTATTAATCGTGGCAATAACAAGTCACGAGTTTGTTTTAATATTATGTTTTGCTGAAATAAGTTTTGTATTTGCATATCCATCGGACTTAATATTTCATCAAATTTTTTATCAAGATCATTGTTCGGTTGTAGTATTTTAAAATTATTTAGTTCTTCTTTTCCTACCGAATTAAATATTGAACCATTTCCGATGACGTCTTCAATTTGGAAATAGTAATTTAACAAGTAAAAAAGATATGATTGTAAATTGCCCTTGTGTCTTATAGCTGCAAGGCCTCTCCCAATTATTAATTTTTTATCAGCAACATTTATCCTGCCGACAGGTGCTCGAACGCTAAAAAGAATATCGCCTTTCTTTGCTTGTCTTCCACTAACTGAACAAAAAATATCGTGTGCCGGAAACCGCATACCATATGAACCAACGCCTTGATGAAATGGTAATCCAATTCCATCTTCATTGTAAAATTCTGATTTTGGTGATTGACCCATTAAAATATTCGCGATTGAACTTAGTGGAATTATCTGCCATCCCTTAGGCACGCCCTTTTCAAACTCTGTATTCTCAAAACCCGGGAACCGCATACGCACAAACCATTCTTTGTAAATCTGTTCTGCCATTTGTTCTAAAAGTGCAATGCGTTTGTTGTTTACTTCTATTAAATCATCATAGGCAGAAAGAATTGATGCAATGCTGGCTTGTTCGCTTTTTAAATGAACTTTAATCTTAAGTTTATGTAAATGGTTTTGGTTTAATGTTGGAACACCTGCACCAGTATTAAAGTTTTCCAGCCTCATCATTTTCAAAAAGTAGAAAACATATCTATGCTGATTTCCTTTAAAATCTTTTACATACAAACATGTATTGAGTGGCCAACAACTTTCGTTTATGTAAAGAACTGAACCAATAGAGCCAGATCTACCTGTTGTAACACAAGGTGCGTTAACTTTATATTGATGATGATAACCTTTGATTGATGTTGAAGCCGCAATAGGATAACCACCTGCAACAATTTTATCTTCCGGTAAATCAAAACCCCTATTTAATTTGATAAAATCTTTAAAATACAATTCTATTAATTCATTCATTAAAATAAATTTTGTCTATATTTTCCGAAATATTTTTCTCAATGTTTTTTGCTTCTTCTGAAAGTTGAAAAAATTCATTTTGAAGTCTTAATATCTCATTTTCAAATTCTTCTTCAGTCAAACCATCATCTTCAATCACAACGCCAACATATCTGCCCGGGTTAAGAGAATAATCCTGTTCTTCAATATCTTTAATATTAGCAAGTTTGCACAAGCCGGTTACATCTTCATACTCTGCTTTGGGAAACCGCTGCAAGAGCCATTCAGCCATCTTAATAAAATAAACAGGACTTGTTTCTTCTTCAATGTAACTGTTATTTTTATTTGCATAACTATACTCATTCAACAAATCAAGCAAATAGCTTATTTCTTTTGGTCTGCTCAGTTCTTTCCATTCTTTAATCATTTCATTGTTAAAACCGTTGTTTGCAACGGGCTTGCTCTGCCCTACCAAAAGGGCGGGATTATACTTTAAGTTACCATTTCGTTTATCTAATCTCATCATATCTTCAGCCTGCTTAAAAATCTTTTCGTATTCGCGGTAAGTTTTTTCTAATTCCTTTTTTAACAGGAGAAAGTCGTGTAAAAATTTATCAATGTGTGTTAAGAGCGTCTGCTGTTTTGCATTTGCAGTTTCTACTTTATCAGACTTTATATTTACTTTGTAAGACTCAAAAAAGTCCGTTGCTTTTTTTAGAAGCAATAAAACAGGTTTAATATCGTTAACAGTAATTGCATTTATTTTTTCAAAGAATTGTTCTTTATCGAGTAATTCTTTTTTCTCCTTGTCAAACTTTTGTCCATTCATCCATTTTGCAAAAGCATTAGTATGCTGCTTTAATAGTTCAGATGCATCTTTAAGATATTGCTCTAGTTTTGGGAAACGATCAAAAGCGTTTTGGCAATGACTATGCACTAATTCAATAAAAAAATTTCTGTCACCTTTTCGCAATCTCTGAATACAAGTAAGATTCTGAATCTGTTCAGTAGTGAACTCTCTATTTGCGCGATCAATCTGATGAAAAACATTTCGTGCGTCCACAAAAAGAATTTGAATTTTGTTTTTCTCCTTATCAAAATCTTTTATCTGCTTTGATTTATCAAAAAACCATAAAGTTGCCGGAAGTGTTACCGTACTAAACATATTACTTGGTAAAGTAACCATGCCTGTAATTAAATTTTTATGGATAAGAGTTTTCCGGATATCATATTCACTATGCCCTGCGTCGCTAGCAGAATTTGCCATAACCAATGCAGCGCGCCCCTTATTATTTAATGAAGCTGCAAACAGATTGATCCATAAATAATTGGCATTAGGAATGTTAACTACACCGCCTTTTTTCTTTTTTGTTTTTGATTTTGGTAAACCAAACTCTGTAAAACGTTTGTCTTTTTTTACTGTGTCTTCGTTTACTTCTTTAACATTAAAAGGTGGATTAGCCATAACAAAATCAAACTTGGCATAGCTCCCATATAAATCCTCTGAATAAGTATCACCCTGTCTTATTTCACCACGCAAACCATTAATTGCAAGATTCATTTTTGCTAGTTTAACAGTCTCTAAGGTCTTCTCCTGCCCATACACAGATATTGGAGAAACAGAGCCCTTTTGTAAATGATGTCGTATAATAAAATTGTTACTCTGCACAAACATTCCACCTGAGCCACAAGCCGGATCGAATATTTTACCGTGATAAGGTTCGATGTACTCAACCATCAGGTTTACTACTGATGTTGGTGTGAAGAACTCTCCACCTTTCTGTGCTTCTTCTAAACCGAACTTTTTCAGGAAGAATTCATAGATCTTTCCCAGCAAGTCCCCTGAGCTATCTTCAGGAATTGTAGAAAATAGCTTTAATAATTGTTTAAGTAATGTTTGACCTTTACGAGTGATGCCATAAAATTCATCTTTGGGTAATGTATCTTTAAGAGCAGTAACATATTTTTCTATACCCTTCATAGCATCAATAACAGCTTTATCTATTTCCTGTTCGGTCGAAAGTTCAACGAGATAATTATAACGTGATTTGGCTGGCAGGTACAAACCACATTTTTCAATTGCGATTTTGTCCAATGTCTCTTCAAGGCGCGAGCCTTTTTTCTTTTTAAATTCCTGCTGGATTTCAACTTCGTATTTGCTGTATTTAATATCAGCAAACTTTAAAAATATAATTCCCAAAACCGGTGGGGCGTAATCAGTTGATTTGAGATCGCTGTCTGCTCTCATTTTATTTGCAGCAAGCCAAAGATCGTCTCTAAGTTTCTTAAATTCTTTGTTAGTCATTAAACTGGGTTTTCCAAAAGTAAAGAATTATTTGTAATACATTTTTTATTAAGAAAGCCAAACATGTTTCTAAACTTAAAACCAAAGTTGAAAGTATGTTTATAAAAACATATATCTGTTTCTAAAATAATTATGTTAAAAATAGGCAAAGAAAAAATTTAAGTGAAACTGCTTTTGTCTGCTAAAGGAAAAGATAACTATATAATTATCTGCTTATAATATCTTTTGCCGACTCATTTATTAGCCATTCTAACTTACTTTTACAATTACCATTGTCATGTCATCGTTTGGCTGGGCAGCGCCGCGAAAAGTCTGGATTTCATCCCAAACATTTTGCATTAATTGCACTGAATGGAATTTTGTTTTCCCTTTTAATAGTTCGGAAAGTTTATCTTCGCCGAAAAGTTCATCTTTTTCATTCATTGCCTCTGTTAAACCATCGGAAAAGAAAGCAAATATTTGTCCGCTTTTAAGAGATAATTCTTCTTCAACTAATGTTCTATCAAAAATATCCCCGCGCTCAAGTCCAAGCCCGATACCGTTAGTTCTAATTGATTCAACTGTTCCGTTGTATGCGGCAAGCAAAGGCATGTGTCCGGCACGGCATAATTTTACTGTTCTTTTTTCAATATCAAAAAGAGCAAGCGTCATAGTTATAAACCAGTTACGTTCAATCGAATTGTAAAGCCGTTTGTTAATCTCAACCAGCACATCTTTTGGTGTGGAAGAACTGCTGCATGCAAGCTGAATCATTGTTTGTAGCTTTGTCATATAAAGCGATGCCGATAATCCTTTGCCCGAAACATCACCAACTGCAACATAAATTTTTGTATCCGATAGTTTTATCAGATCAAAATAATCGCCGCCAACCTGCATTGCGGGAATCATCTCGCCGCAGATATCAAGTCCGGTAATGTTTGGAATACTTTTGGGCAATAAACCTTGCTGAATTTTTCGTGCAAGATCTAAATCTCGTTCTATCTTTATCTTTTCGGTTTCGGATTTGTACAGACGGGCATTTTCCAAAGAAATTGCAATTTGATTTGCTGCCGCCGTTAATAGTTCAATATCCTTTCCACCGAACTTTGAACCCGAATGTTTTAACCCAAATAATAAAGCGCCAATAACTTTTGATTTTACAATCATCGGGATAACAGTATAGATTCCTTCGTCAATCATTCGCTGTGATTTACCCGGGAAAATTGTTTCAAAATCCTGCTGTTCAAATTCAGGATATTTTGAAATAAGTAATTTCTCTTTGTACTGGTTAATTATATTGGATTTTTCTATGACACAATTTGTTTCGGAAAATCCTAAACTACGTGAAAGATATAAAGTATCTTTCTGAAAATCACGAAGTAAAATTCCAAACTTCTTAATTTTTAATGCATCAAGAAAAGTTTCATTTGTAAGATCAAGAATTTTTTCTGTTCCAACTACTGTTGATACATCGTTGCTGAATTGCACAAGAACTTTTTGATATGCAAATTGTTCGGGATAAAATCTACGCGTAAGAAAATTTTGGAATTTGTCTTTTGTGGATTGAAATACGAAAGCGAAAATCAAAAAGAAAACTCCCGCAACCAAACCTTTGTTTTCTGCGCCAACAAAACTGCCTATCGCCTGCCCGAGTAAGTATATCACAACAAAATAAATACCGGCAACCGTTGCCATTGCAGTTCCGTAGATAATTGTATTGCGTATTACAATGCTTACGTCCATTAAGTTGTACTTGAATATTGCATAAGCAAAAGTTATCGGAACAAATATTACAAGTATAATCGGCGTATAATATTCGGGGGAATTAAAAATAATATCCGAGATTGCCGGAGCGATTGTTGCAACATAAAGCTGTATAACCATTCCAAAGGAAAATGCAATAACAAAAAGTAAAAGCGGTTTTTTGTTTGCAGGATTTTTTTCTCGAACATACTGAATGACTAATGAAAAACCGGAAACAATGTAAATTATTAACGAGATTATTCCGATAACTCTTTTATAAATCTCAAAATATTCAAATGATATTAATTCTGGAATAATAATTATAAATAGAATAGCAATGCCTGTTAAACTTAAAAAAGAAGCAAAAGCAAGCGCTGATTTCCAGACAGCCTTTTTAACTGCAAAAGCAAAGGGGTTCGGAAAAGTCCAGATGAAATAGAGCATAGTAAACTGTCCAAAAACTTTACTGCTGATAGATACTGTTCCTATAATAAAAGCCTGTAACGGATTATCTGCAATAAATTTATAATGGAAAATATCTAAAGGCAGTAATATTATTTCAGAGATAGAAAGTACAGCAAATATTCCGAGAGCAAAGAAAAGCCTTTGCGAAAGCCCATCCGGTTTGGCGCTGAAAACAATAAATCCGATAAGTAAAAAAAGTAAAGCATTTACACCGCGTGCCAGATCCCCTAACTGAATAAGTTTTTTTACGAATACTTTTGTTTTAAGAATTTCGCCGTTTTGTTTTTTTACAACATACTCCACTAATTCGCCTTCTTTAAAACTATCAAGAATTTCTTGGGCTTGTATTGCATTTTTTAATTTTACGCCTGCAATTTCTAAAAAAAGGTCGCCGTTTCTGATACCGGCATTCCAGGCAACGCCGTTAATTTTCACCTTATCAAAGTATATTAATATTTCTTTATCGCCGGTTGATTCTTTGGGGCTCCATAAACATTCATCATTAGATAGAACTCTAACTTCAAGCGTAAAATAAATAGAAAGCACTGCAACAAAACTTAGCACTACAGCAATTCCGGATGCAATGTTTAATCTATATTTAAGAAAAAATCTTTTTATGTTATTCATAGCAATATCTTTTTTGATTTTAATAATCAGCCGTATTCATAAATCCTATTTAACTTTAACAACAAGCAGCGTTATATCGTCAGATTGATTTGCGCCTTCGGTAAATTTTTGAACTTCGGATTGAATTTTGTTCATAATATTTAAAGCGCTGTCATTAACAGATTCTAATGAAACTTTTTCTAACGACGCATCGGAATATTCCTGCCCGCCTTTATTCATTGCTTCCGAAATACCATCAGTAAACATTACAAGCACATCATCTTTTTGAAGTTGAATTAATTCCGATTGATACGGTGTAAATGTTTTCATTACACCGAGAATAATTCCGCCAATTTCCAATTTTATTATTTTGCCGTCTCTAATAAGCAAAGGTGGATTATGCCCAGCATTAACATATTTAATTGTTTTATTCTTTTCATTTAGTATGCCCCAAAAAAATGTAATAAACTTTCCATCGGCTGTATTTTGTGAAATGAGATCGTTAATCAATCCCGTTGCTTCATCAATCGGAATATTTTGCCTGCAAATAACCTGCAAAAAAGCCTGCATATTTGCCATCAATAAACTTGCAGGAACGCCTTTGCCGGAAACATCTGCAATTGCAATACAACAATCGGTTTTGGATAACTCAATAATATCGTAATAATCGCCGCCAACTTGCTTTGATGAAATATTAACTGCGGCAATTTCAAAGTTATTGTATGCCGGTATTTTTTGAGGAAGAAGATTACGTTGAATTTCGCGAGCCAGATCCAATTCTTCTTCAAGTTTTTGTTTTTCTAAGGCTTCTAAAAATAATCGTCTGTTTTCAAGCGAAATTATTGCAAGGCTGCCGACCGAATAAATAAATTCTATATCGGATTCAGTGTAATCAAGATTATTAATTCTTTTACCGAGTATTATTAATCCTTTTGTTCTTCCCTGCATCTGCATCGGCACAATAACTTCAATTCCCATTTCATAAAGAGCAGGAAAAAGCAACGCAATCTGTTGCTTATTTAATGATGAATCAAATTTCAGATAATCAATTAAGCGAATATTTTTTAACAATTCTTCAGATGGAAATTTAGATTCAATTACGGCAATGTCGTTTCCTTCAAATCTTAAAAGAACATATTTCTGAACGAGAAACTGCCCGATAAGTGAAAAGATAAGAAGCCGTGTAACTTTGTTTGCTTCGGAAAATAAACCAAATTCTTTACTAAGTTCAAACAGCGAGTTTAATCTCTGAATCCGCGAATCAAGCTCGCGGTTAACAAGTTTAAGTTCTTCAACAATAAGTGAGTTTTGTATAGCCGAAGCAGCTATGTTTAAGATTGTTTTTAGAAAGTCAAGATCATCCTTTGTGTATTCCTGTTTATTCAATTTTTCGCCAAGACAAACTACCCCGATGCAATCATTATTGGAACTGATTCTTTCAATTGCCGGAATGAAATTATCTGCCAAAAATTTATTAAAGTTTTCATTGCCTGTACAGTTTTCACCAGCATCAACATCGGGGAATTGAAGAATGGAATTTTCCGACAATCCTTTATAAGATTTTATTTTTAGTTTGCCGTTATTATTAAGAGCAACAAAACCTTTAGTGGCTAAAAATTTTCCAAGGCAGGTTAATAGAACATTGTTGAGAATAAAATTTAGATCGAGGCTGGAGTTAATTACCCTGCTGAATTCAACCAGAGCAGTAAGATTGCGTTTAACTTTTAAGTTATCGTTATCCGGCATTGCTCTGCGCTACCTTAATGTTCTTGGAGAGCAGCACTTCGTTATATTTGCCGGGAATAGAAACATATTTAACATCATCCATTAGTGTTTTCATCAGATACATACCAAGCCCGCCTACACGTTTTTGCCTGTAATATTTTTGTAAATCAGGTTCGGGTATCATTTCCGGTTCAAATGAATTTCCGTAATCCGTTATACTAATTTCAAAGCGCGAAACTGTAGATTTTGTTTTTACAATTATCTCGCCTTCGGGAAAAGATTTGTAAGCGTGCTTTATTATGTTGGTGCAAGCTTCATCTACAGCAAGAATTATATTTTCTATCATATCGGGTTTTACGCCTGCTTCAAGCGCGGATGCGTTAACAAAATTCCGTATTGCAGAAAGATTTTCGGTTCTGCTTTTTACTTTTAGTTTATTTGTTTTCACTTTATTTCAACTCAGAAAATTTCTTTATTGCTTCTTCTTCGGATTTGAATATTTCATAAAGTAACGGAAAGCCAAGCAGATCAAAAATATTATAAACTTTATCGGTCATGCCCGAAAGTTTAATATCTCCCTTGCTTTCTCTAATTTTTTCGATATAAGCCATAAACACGCCCAAACCTGCGCTGCTTATGTAGGCTAAGTTTTCAAAATCAACAACAATTTGATAACGGTTTTTACCTATCAGATCTACAAAATTATTTTCAAGAATAGGCGCAGTGTGAGCATCAAGATAACCTTTAAGTTTGATTACGCTTATATCCCCCATTTCATTAATTGAGGTATTAAATTCTGCCATTATAAAACTCCATAAATTTTATTTTTTGTTCCACTTTAATATAATTAAAGTTATATCATCATACTGAGAATGACTGCTCGAAAAAATTGTAACGTTTTTTATTACTTCATTAGCAATTTTGTCAACATTTTCCTTAGCAGAGTTAATCAGAATTTCATTAAAACGCTGCTCGCCAAAATCTTCGAGTGATTTATTTTTCGATTCGGTTATTCCGTCAGTATAAAACACAAGCGTATCATCGTGTTTTAGTTCAATAATAATTTCTTCAAGATTACTCTTAAATAACATATCGTTTGCAAGCCCCAAACCAATGCCGGATGGTTTAAACATTTCCGCATTTTCTTTACGGATAAGAATTGCCGGACAATGCCCAGCTCTTGCAAAGTGAAGAATTTCCTTATCGAAATCAATTACTCCGTATAAAGCACTTACAAAATTCTTTTTACTTAATGTATGATTTAATATTTCATTCGCTTTGGTTAGTATTTCTTTGGGGCTGTTTATCATTCGCGAAAGTGATTGAAATATCCCTTTTACTTCAGCCATAATAAACGCTGCGGAAATTCCTTTGCCCGATACATCAGCAATTACAAAACCAAATTTGTTTTTTGATATTTCAAAGAAATCATAATAATCTCCGCCAACTTCAAATGCAGGAATAAAAACAGATGCGATTGATAATTTTTCAAATACCGGATCGCAAGCCGGCAATATTTTTTTTTGAATTTCTCTTGCAACATCCAATTCCTTTTCAAGTCTTTCTTTCTCAATAGATTCTTCGAGCAGCAAAGAATTTTCGAGCGCAACAGAAGCATAATCCGAAAAAGTATTTATTGCGGTTTTATCTTCATCATAAAATATCAATTCGTTTTTGCGCGCAGCTATTAAATATCCTTTAATTTCATTGTGGCTTCTCAGCGGAGATATTGCCGCGCTTCCAAATTTTTCAGACAACTTGTTTTTATCGGCAAATTTTTCGAGGCTGCAAATTTTTGTTTCGGTAATCATATTGCAAATCCCGCTTTCAAGAATAAAGCGGTCAATGAGATTTGCATCTACGTAAGCAATATTTTTATTGGCAATTATATTTCTATTTGAGCCGTCTTTCATAACAATCCATGCAACATCTGCACTGCTAACCTTTGTAGCAATGTCCGTAATAGTTTCTGCAAGTTCACTAAAATCTAAAACCTGCGTTATTAGTTTGCTAAAATACTGTAACGATGAAACTTCCTTTGCTTTTCTATCATAAGCCTCTGCCGTTGGAATATGAAATAATGTTGTAAAGAAAAGTATTCCGAAGTAAACAGCGCCGTATAGTAAAACTATGCTGAAGAATTGATAAAAACTCGGTGAGAAATTAAGCAGTACCGTTTTATGGAATTTATCATCGTTAACATAAACTAAGTTAATGATGAACAATGCAGATATGATGACAGAGAGAACAAGTAAATAAATTTTTTCGCGTTTTGTGATAAATGCTATCCACGAAATTCTTATAGAATTGATGACAATTAGAATTATTGAGATGATTAAAAACGTTTTGAATATATAATCGTTATCGGAGTTTGCAAACAAAAGATTTGAAACAGACGCAAGCAGGATAAAAATCAGCATTGTTACATAGTACATTTTACTGCCCCTGTGCTGCTTGTGGAAATAAAATTCCATTAAACTTACAAACCAGTAAGCGGAAGCAAAAAGAAAGATCATGCAATAAAAAGTGTAAACTAAATTTTCAAATAAGCCCGGATTGTTTACACGGTTGTGAACATTTTCAAAAAGTACGCTTAGCGTATTTTCACCAAAAAGATTCATTAAAAAAACAAAAGCAAGTATGCTGCCTAAGTTTAATACAAGCGCTAAAGGATGCGGATTTTTTTGACGTACTATTTTTATAAGGTACAGCACCAAAATTGTAATGGTAACTATTATTATTAAATCATTAATTGCCATGAAAAGAAATGAATCCGCTGAATAAAAAACGGCACGAAAAATAAACACAGAGATAACTAATACTCCGATTATGCCGGGTATGTTAAAAGATGTAAGGCGATATGTAGATGAGTTCAAGTTCAAGTTTAAGTTTAAGATCAAGTTTATGTTTACGTTCAACTGCCAAAGGCAATTTATGTTTTAGCTAACCATCAATGGCGTATCGAGTTTTTATAATCCATATTAGTGATAAATCTTTCTTATGGGCTGAAAAATAAGTCATTTTGCGTAGCTTTTAAAGAAAAGAATTAAGGAAGGGTTATTGCTTGAATTGCGGTAAAATAGATTGATTGACGGCTTTCATTATTTTCCGGTAGATATTTGTGAAACAAAAAAACCCGATTTCAAAAACATTTTTGTTTGTTTAATGAAACTGGGTTATAAATTCTCCAACCTGAACAAAGTTAAATTTCAATAGGCTTTAGAATTACTTTTTTAATATTTCTGTTCTTGCTGCTATCGGTTTGAGTTTTATTCATATCTTCTCTAAACTTTTTTAATTCCTTCCGAAGTTCGTCCATTTCTTTCTTCAACTCTTTATTGTGTTCTAAAATCAAACCGTTATCATAATACAAATCCGTTCCATCCGATTTAGATTTTTTTTCATACATCTTCATTTGTTCGGAGTGAATTGAATCTGCAATAAGATTATTTTGTCGCATCAAGGAATCAAGATTGATGCCCGCATTTCTTCTTTTCTTTTGATTGCCTGTTTTAACATCCACATCAAATTTCTTTTTATTATCGCGGCGTTTAACATCTGGAACATTTGGAACCCGCGGGCTTACAGTTGAAATATTATTAGTATGCTCTCTAATGATAATTGCAATGCTGTCAAAATCAGGAAAATCTATTTCCGGAAATTCGGGAAAGTCAGGAATATCCTTATCAATTCCCTGCACAAAAACTTTAACTAAGTTTGTATCAACGGAAACTTCAAACTGTTTTTGCCACTGTTTAGCATTGTCATCATTAGTAATATCGGTATCAATTTTAAAGCGGAACTCCGCATTTTTTTTAAGATGTTTGTTAGCCTCAGCCAATTCGCGCGAAACATTTTCCATCTCTTTGTTAAATGCAACGTAATCAAATTCAAACGCTTCTCTAAAAATGGAATCGGGTGTACAGAAAATATATTTATCATCTTTTACAGATTTGGATTCGCTAACCCATGCTAAAACAGATTTATCATCAGCAATTGCAATTGCTTCCGGAACCATTTTATAATAATCCGAAGCAGCATGTTTTTTTGCGAATGATAGAATATCTGCAAGAATAGCTTTTCTTGTATTCCAGATATTAGGACTGATGGCAACGGAATTTTTATCGTTAACCAGCACCATTCCCGATAGCTGTTCGGAATAAGAACCGATTATCGAATCAATCATTTCAACTTCTTTATCATTCAAGTCAAGCGCCGCTACAAACTTTTCAAAATTATCTTCTTCGGATACAGACATTGCTTTTTTAATTTCAAAATACTCAATTCCCTTTTCGTTGTAGCCAAGTTTTAACACCTGCTGATTTGTAGAATCCAAAGGAAGTTCCTGATTAAAAGCAAAATTAAAAATATCTTCGTTTGTAAGATTTGCAGCATACAAAAGCGGTTGAAGATTTTCCTTATAGAACCCTGCGATGTTTGTTTTTTGCTCCTCAATTACTTCATCAATTAAATTAGGATTAAACTTAAGGAAAAGCATTAAAGCAATAGTTATAACAGAAAATGAAACTGCGGGAATCCACTTTCTAAAATTCCTTTTTTCGTTTGAATTTGAATTAAGATTTGCAAACAAACGGGTTTCAAAAAACGGCGAATCAGAAATCCTGTCAATAGAGCTCGAAGTAATATCTTTTAGTTTTTTCAGATCGGCTAATTCTTTTTGAAGTTCTAAAGAAGATTTGATTTTCTCTTCAATGTACTTCTTTTCTGCTTGCGATAGTTCGCCATCAATGTATGCAGAAAGTAAAAGTTTATCGTAATTATTTTTTTTCATAGCATCAACTCTTTTTCAATTGGTTTAAGCACTTTTTTTAGCGCTTCTCTTGCCCTGAATATTCTTGATTTAACAGTGCCGATTTCACATTCCATAGTTTCGGCAATTTCCTGATAACTGAAGCCTTCAATATCTTTAAGTACAAGCGGCATTCGCAGTTTATCGGGCAGGGTAGAAATTGCATTTCTAACAATTTCCTTTATATCTGTGTCTTCATTTATTGATTCAAAAACGGGCTCGGCTTCCTCATCTTTTAATGATAAAAATATTCTTCTAACATTTTTTTTACGCAAATGATCTTTGCATTTGTTAATTGTTATTCTGTAAATCCAGGTTGTAAACTGCGATTCAAACCGGAATTTTTTAAGATTTTTATAAACAGTAATGAAAACTTCCTGCGCAATATCATCGGCAGAATTGCTGTTAGTAAGCGTAATGTAAATTATGTTCCTTACTTTATCTTTATGCCGCTTAACTAATTCGCTAAAAACCGATTCGTCGCCGTCAATAAAGCGTTTGATAAGCGAAAAGTCATCATCCAAACTTAGTATTTGTGGTTGCTGCATATCTTCTTCGTTATTCTCATTTAATTTGTAATCCATCCTTTAGACGCCATTTAGTGATTTTGGTTCCTAAAATAAATAAGCTATTAATTAAAAAAAGTGATTCTTTATTGACAAGTTACAAACTTTCTTAAAGCAAGTAAATATATTGAATAAGCTATGTTGATTATTATTTAAATTTTTGGTTATAAATAATTAACACAATAAATAGATTGAGTTGAGCTGTAATAATTTTAGTTTACATAACAAAAAGAGGCTGTCTCAAAAGTGTCATTCCGAATTTATTTCGGAATCTAATTCTTTGATTTTAGAATAAAATTAGAACCTGAAACAAGTTCAGGTTGACTTAAACTTACTTTTGAGACAGCCTCTGAATTGTTAATTCTTAATTATCCCGATAGATCGAGACAAGTCCATTGTTAATTATTTCAACAGTACAAGTTTTTTAGATGCAGTAAAACTGCCGGATGTAATTCTGTAAACATAAACGCCGCTTGAAAGATTAGCTGCATTGAAGTTCACTTCATATCTGCCTGCTGTTTTAGCTTCGTTTACAAGTGTTGCTACTTCTGCTCCGAGTATATCATAAATCTTTAGCGTTACTATTCCATCCTGTGGAAGTTGATAGCGTATAGTTGTTGCCGGATTAAACGGATTGGGATAGTTCTGTTGAAGCGAAAAAGATTCAACTATCTGAACATCTTCTTCATCTACTAATAAAGGAATTCCGGCTAATTCTATGTCCATCCAATTCAAGCGCTCATAAATCCAATTTTTCATAAAATTAACATCCTCTTCGTATTTACTTCCAACAAAATAATTAGGCCAAACATATTGCCCAATGATTTGCCATTTAGTAAAATTTCGGATTCTTGCTTCTTCGGTTCTTATCAATGTTTGATCCAGAAATGCCATAATGTTTGTATTAGAAAAAACTCCTTTTCTTAATTCAATCCATCTGGCAGTAAGTTTATTCTGAAAATTTACATCTTCTAATAATCTCTTCATCCAGAATGTTCTATACCAAGCTGTAATTTCTGCATTCCACTCCGAAGTTTTCCATGGTTCTTCCCATGCACCTTCACCATAATTTGCAAATGCAAGATCATAATCCCAAATTGGACCCGCAAATAATTTACCTCCATCACTATTTTTTTCTTTAAATAAATAAAAACTAAATCGGTAACTATCTAAGCTTTTTGTAAACTCAGAAATCAAAAAATAATCTACAAATGAAGCGACATCTAAATACTTTGCATATCCGTTTATTGTATGAGCAAAATTTGAGCTTACTAAAGTGCTTTCAACTTTAAAAATAAAGTTTTGTATGTATGCTTCCTGTTGCGGTACAATTTCATCAGCATCAGGATCGTGGTATTGGTAATAAGCTTTTCCAAATCCTGCAAGCGGTTCTACATTAACCTGCCATCCAATATTATAAGGTTTATCCACTTTAATTATATATCCGCCAGTTAGTTCATCTCCGGCAATATCTTCCGGAATTAACTTTGCAATATTAACGCGATTTTTATCCTGTTTGATTTTTTCCATCAAAACATAAATGCCTTTATATGAACCATTGATAAACAGCTCACAAAAAGCAGTTCGCGAAGCATATTGTCCTATCTGACGTGCGAGGTAAAAAGGCAATTCATTTCTTAATAAGGTTTTATCGGAGTAGGGTGCATAAAGTATCCAATCATTTTCTGAAGGCATAGATAGTAACGAAACATTTAAATTTTCGCCACTTGTATCCTGCGTTTCAAAACCATACGATTTTTTTTCAAATTGTGTTGATGAACTGCCTCTTATTTCAATACTTATTTTACCATCATAATTATTAAAAGGGTCTGTTAAAAAATTGCGTTGCCCAGCAGTATTATTAATTATTCCCATGTTTGCAGCAATTCTATAACTATTGTGGATTGTTTGTCCGTGAGTATTAATAACAACCAATGGCAAATTGGAAGAAGTAAACATAACAGAATCTAAATGCATGCCATTTGCTGCAATGATTGATGTTAGATAAAAACAAAATAAATTCAGGGCTATTATTATATTTTTCATAAGTAAAAATCATATTTTTTTAATCAACAATCAAAATTAACATTTATACTTTAAATTGTTTATAATTTGGGAGTATATGCATGTGAGTTGATTTTTCTCGGCACGATTTTAAGCGGAGCAATTATACTTAAATTAATATTATCTTTAGCCCACAATTTTAGAGGCTTTAACAATTTAGAAGCAGTTACAGATTATGCAAAAAAACAACGTTTATATAGAAACTTACGGCTGCCAGATGAACACGGCGGATACCGAAATAATACTTGGTATTTTAAAAAAACAAGGCTACGATGTTACGGAAAAACCAGAAAACGCCGATGTAATTTTACTGAATACTTGCAGCATTAGAGACAATGCCGAGCAACGTATTTACGGTCGTATCGGCAATTTGAAAACTTTAAAGTATAAAAAGCCCGAACTTATTCTCGGCATACTTGGCTGCATGGCAGAACGCTTGAAAAAAGATTTGATAGAAGACAAAAAAGTTGTTGATCTTATTGTTGGTCCAGATGAATACAGAAGATTGCCTGAATATATTGATGTCGCTTTCAACGGTGATAAAGGAATTGGCGTTAAACTTTCGCGAACAGAAACTTACGACGATATCGAACCGCATAGAGAGGATGGACTTTCCGCATGGATTTCCGTAATGCGCGGCTGCGATAAGTTCTGTACTTTTTGTGTTGTTCCATTTACACGCGGCAGAGAAAGAAGCCGTTCTCTTGAATCAATTATAGCCGAGATTGAAAATCTATCTCAAAGAGGTTTTAAAGATGTTTCACTTCTCGGGCAAAATGTTAATTCATATCAGGATGAAGATAATGATTTTGCGGATCTGCTTGCTGCAGCTGCTTGTGTTGATCGCACTATGAGAATACGATTTACAACTTCGCATCCGCAGGATTTATCAGATAAACTTCTTTACACAATTGCAGAGCATCCGAATCTTTGTAAGTTCATTCATTTGCCTGTGCAATCAGGCTCAAACAGGATTCTTGAATTAATGAACAGAACTTATACGGTTGAACATTATCTTAATCTTATTGATAAAGCAAAGCGTATTATTCCCGGCGTTAGTTTTTCTACGGATATAATTTCGGGTTTTCCAACTGAAACGTGGGAAGATCATTTTGCTACGCTGGAAGTTTTAAAGCAAGTACGTTACGATGGCGCTTATATGTTCAAATACTCGCCGCGCGAAGGAACAAAAGCCTTTAAAATGACGGACGATGTTCCCGAGGAAGTTAAATCCAAAAGACTGCAGGAAATTATTGATATGCAGCAGCAAATTTCTTTTGAGAAAAACCAGGAGCTAATAGGTAAAGAAGAAGTAATACTTGTTGAGAGCTTCAGTAAAAAATCAAACGAGTTTTTTGCAGGACGAACAGATACAAACAAAATGGTTATCATTCCTGTAAATCAACAAATAAAGCACGGCGATTATGTAAAAGTTAAAATTAGCAAAGCTACATCAGGAACGCTGTTTGGAGATTTTATTCACAAAATAGAACTGGAAAAATCAAACGATGTAGTGAGTTGATAATTTTAACAAATAAATTGTTTGTATATACTTAACAGATTATTTAATTAGAAATTATTCAAAGAATGATTGCAAAAAACATCGAGCTATGTTTTGAAGAATAATAGATATTTTTAACTAAGTTTGAATAAAAGAAAAACTGATTTGAAAACACACCATAAAATAATTAACGGCGATAGCAGAGTAATGAAAGAATTGCCCGACAATTCAATTCATCTGATTATTACCTCTCCACCATACTGGCAGTTGAAAGACTATGGAACAAATACTCAAATTGGATTTAATGAAAGTTATGAAAACTACATTAACAATCTGAACTTAGTATGGAAAGAATGTTACCGTACTTTACACAATGGATGTAAATTGTGCGTTAATATTGGAGATCAGTTTGCTCGTTCTGTTTATTATGGACGATATAAGGTTATTCCCATTCGAGAAGAAATAATAAAGTATTGTGAGAACATTGGCTTCGATTATATGGGAGCTATTATCTGGCAAAAGGTTACAACATCAAACACTACGGGCGGCGGCGTTCAAATGGGTTCTTACCCCTATCCAAGAAATGGAATCCTAAAACTTGATTACGAGTTTATTTTAATATTTAAAAAATTAGGCGACTCACCCAAACCATCTAAAGAGCAAAAAGAACTTTCAAGAATGACTGCGGAAGAATGGAACACTTATTTTGCCGGTCATTGGAATTTTACAGGTGCAAGACAAAATAAACATATTGCAATGTTTCCTGTAGAGTTACCAAAACGATTAATTAAAATGTTTTCATTTGTCGGCGAAACAATACTAGACCCATTTGTTGGAAGTGGAACAACTTCTTTTGTAGCAAAAAACCTTAACAGAAATTCCGTTGGCTATGAAATTAATTCTGAATTTATTTCTGTTATACAGGAAAAATTAGCAGTTCATCAAAAAGAAATTGATAGTACAACTTACGAATTTTTTAAGCAGGTTGAATTAAAGAACGATTTTGAAAAAGAAATTCAAATGCAGCCTTATATCTTCAAAGACCCGCACACTTTCGATAAAAAAATTGATGTAAAAAAATTACAATTTGGTTCTGTAATTGATAAAGACAGCTCAAATAAAAGAGAAGATTTTTATACTGTAAAAGAAATTATAAGTCCTGAAATTATTCGGTTGAATAATAATTTGGTTATCAAACTACTCGGCGTAAAAGAAAACCCCGAAGTAAACGGAAAAGCAACGGCTTTTCTTATGGAAAAAATAAAAGGTAAACGCGTATTTCTTAAATATGATAAACTTAAATACGATTCGGAAAATAATTTACTTTGCTATTTGTATCTAGAAAATAAGACTTTTATAAATGCACATTTAGTAAAAAATGGATTGGTTAACGTAGATAATTACATCGAATTCAAGTACAAAGAAAAATTTCAAAACTTATTCAATCAATCAATTTGATAAAACCATGAAACGCTACTCCAAAGAATTTGGCAAAAAAGAAAAAGTTCTTAATTATGCTACTCAAACATATCAACTCTCCCGACCGAATAAAGTAGGAGCGGTTATGGCTCTCATACGTGCGTGCCAGCCAAAATCATTTGAAGAATGGGAAAAATGGTATTTTGAATATGCAAATACTGAGGGGAAAATTCCGACAAAAGTAACTAAAGAAAATTTGGAAGAACTTGGTGAACGACTCTTTATAAAAATTAGAGAAGTTGTTATTCCAGAATGGACAGATGCCTTTAATCAGCTAACATTACAAGATTGTGTAGATTATATTTTTAATTTAACAATCAACCGAACTTATGATGGATTTATTAGAGAAAAATCCGTTATTGAAAATAATCTTGCTAAATTTTTTGTGGATGTTAAATTTGAAGAAAGCGACCCGCAATTAGACCATGCTGGCGATATTGATTATCTCGGCTATGTTAACAATAGAGCATTTGGTATTCAAATAAAACCTGTAACAGCAAAAGCTAATTTTGGAAACTACTCGGTAACTGAAAGAATGAAAGCAAGTTTTGAAGACTTTGCTAAAAAATATCGAGGCAAAGTATTTATAGTTTTTAGTGTTGATGATAAAATAAAGAATGAAGATGTAATTCAACAAATTGCAGAAGAAATTAAACGACTAAAAGATTTGAATGATTGAACACATTGAAAAATTATTTTAATTGCATCGTACGATTGATGTTTGCTTTATGTGATTTTTGCTTTGTGTCTTGGAGGCTTTGTGGCAGTTTCTATTAACAACATTTAATTTCAATCCTGTATTTTTTTTATTTCTTAGCTAACTTCACTTTAACAAAAAGAGAAATTATTTTTTATGAAAATTCTATTTCAAATATTCGGTCTGGTTTTTCTACTCTTAAACTTATCTGTAAAAGCACAGGAAGTTGACATCGTTGACTATCTAAAAAAAATTGAGCAAGGCAATGTAGAGGAAGTTAGATCGCAATTGCCCGAACTCAAAAAAAAATATCCCAAAAGTTCAAATGTGCTTTACCTTGAAGGTTTGCTCACGGAAAACGGGCAGGATGCTGTTGCAATCTACCAGAACATCGTTGATAAATATCCCAAAAGCAATTACGCCGATGCCGCGCTGTTCAGGATTTATTCTTATTACTTTTCTCTCGGGCTTTATAACACAGCCGATAAAAATTTAACCAAGCTACGGAAAGACTATCCTGATTCTCCTTATTTGAAATTGGTAGAAACGACAGTTACAAAAACAGAGGATATTCCCGAAGAAGGAATTCCCGAAGACAATAAAAATTCTGGCAACACTGAGGAGATTGATTACAAATTTTCGGTACAGGCTGGCGCTTTTACAAATGCTGCAAATGCCGCCGCATTAAAAAAAGAATTTGAAAAAGCCGGAATGTTTACAACCTTAATTGAGAAAAATATTGGCGGTACTGTTTTTAATGTTGTAAGCGTTGGAAGATTTGCAACTCGTAAAGAAGCCGAGGATTTTGTATTAATTGTTAATCCGAGATTTAATATTTCCGGCAGAGTAGTTGAGCTTGCAAAGTGAAAGTTAAATTTATTGGGACAGGTTCTGGAATAACTTCGCTCAATAGGCATCACTCATCTTTTATTATTTCATCAGCAAATAGTAACATATTGGTAGATTGCGGCGATGGAATTTCATCAGCTTTGTTAAAGCAAAATATTTACTTCAACTCAATTAGTTCAATTTTAATTTCGCATTTACATGCCGATCATTATTGCGGATTGCCCTCTTTAATAACTCAAATGAAATTGATAAAACGAACTGAACCGCTTTCTATTTTTGTTCATTCATCATTATTAGATTTTATAAAGGATTTTATTCTTCATTCCTACATCTTTACCCAAAAGCTTGGATTTGATTTGATATTCTTTCCGTTTGAAATTGATTCCAAAGTTTTAATCAGCGGCAATATTAAATTCATCTCTAAGAATAATTCTCACTTGGAAAAGTATAAAATTTATGATATTAAAAATCGGTTAAGTTTTGTATCGCTCAGTTTCTTTTTTGAAGATGGGCAAAATACAGCTATCTACACGGGCGATATTGGAAATGAGAATGATTTGTTTTTGTTTAGTAAAAAAGTTGATTGGTTTATTACAGAAACAACGCACATCAAACTTAAAAATCTTGCTGAAAATTTTGAGAAGATAAATCCTACAAAATTTATTTTAACACATATTGAAGACGGACTTGAAGAAAACCTAAAGCAATTAATTGAATCTCTGCAATCAAAACAAGCAAACAAAATTTTAATAGCTTACGATGGCTTTGAGTTAAGCAAAGTTTAGAAGAATTTCTATCGATTAAAATTGGAAGCCTGTTGAGAATCCGTAATTGATAAAACGAGAAGTAACCACAAAGAATATCTTTATTACAAACCCTGTTTATGCTATATTTGGCACACAAATTTTACAAATTGACACACTACTTTATCGCTAAATGACAAGAGAAGAATTCAAAATAAAACACGGCATTATCGGCAAGTCTAAAGAAATAAACGACCTCGTTGATATTATTATGCAAGTTGCCACTTCGGATATTTCTATTTTGATTTACGGCGAAAGCGGAGTTGGCAAAGAAGTATTTGCAAAAGCAATTCACGAGTTTAGCAGCCGCTCCGACAAACCAATGATCTCAGTTAACTGCGGAGCAATACCGGAAGGGCTTATTGAAAGCGAATTGTTCGGTCACAGAAAAGGTTCATTTACCGGCGCAATTGAATCGCGCAAAGGCTATTTTGAACTTGCGGACAACAGTACTTTATTTCTTGATGAGATTGGCGATTTGCCGCTAACAACGCAAGTGAAAATTTTGCGCGCTATCGAAACAAGAGAATTTATGAAAATTGGCGCGGAAACAGTAAGTAAGGTTGATTTAAGAATTATTGCCGCTACAAATAAGGATTTGCAAAGAGAAGTTGATTCGAGAAGATTTAGAGAAGACCTTTATTTCAGGTTGAAGGCTGTTACGCTAACTATTCCTCCATTAAGAAAAAGAAAAGCCGACATTGAAGAACTTGCGAAATATTTTATCAATAATTATTGCAGCAACAACAAATTACCGGTAGTGGAAATTACAGATGATGCCGTTGAGATTTTGAAGCATTATAATTTTCCGGGTAATATACGCGAGTTAAAAAATGTTATTGAAACAGCTCTCGCTTTGAATCGAGGTAAAACTTTAACCGCAGAAATGTTTTATGAACTAACATCAGATTATGAAGAATACAACGGGCATAGAAATTTACCTGTGTTTCTAAAAAAATCACCTGAAGATGCCGATAGAGAATTAATGTACCGCGCTCTTTTTGAAATCAAAAAAGATATACTTGAGTTGAAAGATTTAATAAATCATCATTACAATGTTCAAACGTATCAAAATCAATCCGGCAACGGCGACGATGTTTTATCAATCCGCGAATTAGAAAAAGAAGCAATAATAAAAGCGCTTGATAAAACAAGAGGCAGTAAACGTAAAGCTGCTGTTTTGTTAAGCATAAGCGAAAGAACTTTATATAGAAAGTTAAAGGAATATGACCTTACTCAATCTTAAAAGCAAAAAAAGATTTGGCGCAGCATTTGTAAGTTTAATTTTAATACTTACTGCTTTATTAAATTTAACATCGTGCGGCGTTTATTCTTTTACAGGCGCTTCTGTTCCGGAACACTTAAAAACAATTGCAATCCCGATTGCCGATGATAGAAGCGGTACGGCTGAACCGGGCTTGCGCGAAAATTTAACAAATCAACTCATTCAAAGATTTATTGAAGATAATACATTACAGGTTACAGAAAAATTAAAAGCGGATGCGCTTTTAGAATGTACAATCGTTTCGCTTTCGGATGCGCCGGCTATTGTTACGGCTGGTGAGAATGTTGATTCAAGACGAATGACCGTTGCCGTAAAAGTTGTTTACCGCGATCTTGTTAAACGAAAGACAATTTATGAAAAAACATTTACTAATTATTTTGATTATGCTTCCACTAATCCGGTTGACGGAAGAAGCAACGCAATAACTGAAGCAACAAAACTAATTTGCGAAGACATTTTATTAGACACAGTTTCAGGCTGGTAAAAGAAAGGTTAATTATTTAATGGAAAACATAGTTTTAATCGGATACTTTACATCACTTTCAATTCTTTTTTTATTTGGGCTGCACGGATTTGTTATGATCTTTTATCATAATAAATATGGGCATAATAATCCCATACCAAATAAAGATTTTGTTGCCAATGCAACCGTTACAATACAACTGCCGCTGTACAACGAAATGTATGTGGCGGAAAGGTTGGTAAAAGCCGTTTGCGAAATTGATTATCCAAAAGATAAAATGGAAATTCAGGTGCTTGATGATTCAACAGATGAAACAACTTCAATTGTTGCAAATATTGTTGAGGTAAAGAAAAAAGAAGGATTTGACATTGTTCATATAAGGCGCGGAACACGCGAAGGTTTTAAAGCCGGAGCGTTGAAAGAAGGAATGAAAATTTCTAAAGGCGAGTACATAGCAATATTTGATGCAGACTTTATTCCTCATAAAGATTTTTTATATAAAACTCTTTCCTTTTTTACTGATGATAAAATCGGTATGGTTCAAACAAGATGGGAACATCTTAACGGCGACTACTCCATCATTACAAAAGCGCAGGCACTTGCACTTGACGGACATTTTGTAATTGAACAAACCGTGCGCAACAAATCAGGTTTCTTTATAAACTTTAACGGAACGGGCGGCGTCTGGAGAAAGAGCTGTATTGAGAACGCGGGCAACTGGCACGCTGATACTCTTACCGAAGATCTTGATTTAAGTTACCGCGCACAATTACTTGGATGGAAATTTGTTTTCTTAAAAGATTTTACTTCGCCTGCAGAATTGCCTGCCGAAATAAACGCATTAAAATCACAGCAATTCAGATGGACAAAAGGAGCTGTTGAAACAGCAAAAAAAATTCTGCCGTTGGTCTGGAAATCGAAAATACCTTTGCGTGTTAAATTGCAATCAACTTTTCATTTAACAAACAATCTTGTTTTTCCGTTTATACTTTTAGCGGCAATATTAAATGTGCCTTTAATCTTTATCAAAAACAGCGGCTCGCACGAAGCATATTTTGCAATAATGTCTTTATTTGTGCTTGCTTTCGTCAGTTCGTTTTTATTCTATCTTTATTCTCAAAAAGATATTCGTACAGATTGGCGCAAAAAAATTGTAATGTTCCCGTTATTTATGGCTGGCAGTATGGGTCTTGCCGTAAACAACTCGCGCGCAGTGTTTGAAGGATTGATGAACCGGAAAAGTGAATTTGTACGAACTCCAAAATTTAAACAGGAGTCTGAAAAAGATGCTTTTGTTGGAAATAAATATATGAGCAAAAAACTTGGATTTTCCGTAATAGTTGAATCAATACTTGCTGTGTATTGTTTTATCGGGGTTATTGCTTCTATTTATTTTGTAGAACTTGCTTCTATTCCTTTTCAAGTTTTGTTCTTTATGGGATTTTCATTTATGGCTGTTACATCAATAAAACATGCTTATTCAAAGTAAAAAGTATGCAAAGTACCGTTGAAATATTAAACAAAAAGATCAGTTTGGTTTATAAGTTTAATAAGCAGTCTCCGCTCTTTGCCCGCGCAGCCGAATTAGAACTTGAAAAAAATAATATTGATGAAGCAATAAATATTTTAACCGAAGGATTATTTATTTATCCTGATTATGCAACCGCTTATTTTCTGCTCGGGAAGGCATATTCAATTAAAGGCAATTATTTTCAGGCGCTGAACAGTATAAAAAAGGGCAGCGAGCTTTTCCCTTCCCAAAAAACATTTGAGTATTATTTCAAAGAAATAAACATTATTAAAAAGCAGCGTTCGCTTTTTAATATTTCGCGCTGGAGCGATACGGCTAACAAAAATTTTTCTATATTCACTTCGTCAAATGCAAAAATCAATAGTGAAACTGAAAAAGATTCAATCGCAGAAACTCTTGACAAACTAACTGATGATATTCCGTTTACTGAAGCAGAATCTCAAATAGAATCCGATAAACATGCCGATTTAAATTCTGAAAACTTTATTTTGGTTTCGGAAACGCTTGCCAAAATTTATATCGAACAAGGTCAGTTGAAAGAAGCTGTTTTGATGTACGAAAAATTAAAACAAAAAAATCCCGACAAAGAACAATACTTCGAAAGAAAGATTGAAGAATTGAAACTTATCATGGATTCGTAATTTATTCAAAGAGATAAAGATTATAATTTTTTTCTTTTACTCTTCATCCTGCATACTTTAATTATAACTTCTGTCTAATGATTGATACAACTTCAAACATCATTTTACCGCGAAAGTTTTATAAACGCCCTGTTTTAACTGTGGCAAAGGAATTGCTTGGTAAAGTGTTAATCAAAAAAGAAAATGATGAAATACTTGCAGGTAGAATTGTGGAAGTTGAAGCCTACGATGGCAACATTGATCAAGCTGCTCATTCTTTTAAGGATAAAACAAAACGAAATGAAGTTATGTTTAATGAAGGCGGATATTTTTATGTTTACTTTACTTATGGCGTTCATTTTTGTTGTAATATAGTAACAGGCAAAAAAGATGCTGGCTCTGCTGTTTTAATCCGTGCAGTTGAACCGTTGGAAGGCATTGAGTTAATGATTAAAAGAAGGTTTGAAAGATCTCTAAAAAGCGAGAAGGAAATATTCAATCTTACAAGCGGACCCGGAAAAGTTTGTAAAGCCTTTGGATTTTCAACCGAACATTCCGGCTTGGATTTAACACAAAATCAAATTTATTTGATTGACAGATTGAAATTGAAAAATATTAATATTGGAATATCAAAAAGGATAGGGATTACAAAATCAGCCGAATTGATGTGGCGATTTTTTGAAATAGGCAACCCTTATTTATCTAGATGAAGAATAATTATAGAAATATTTTAATTGTAAGAACCGATAGAATCGGAGATGTTGTACTTACTTTGCCCTTAGCCCGCTTGATTAAAAAGCATTACCCAAATTCTAAAGTAACTTTTTTAGTCCGCGATTACACAAAAAGTATTTTAAATAATCATCCTTTTATTGATGATACTATAATCTTGAAAGAGAAAGACGGCAATGTGGTTTTCTTTGATAATCTGGCAACCATTTCATCACATAAGTTTGATGTTTGTATAGTTGTATATCCTAACTTCATAACTTCGCTGTTAGTTTTTTTAAGCGGAATAAAAAAACGAGTTGGAACAGGTTATAGATGGTATTCGTTCTTATTTAATGAAAAGTTATTTGAGCATAGAAAATACGCACAGAAACACGAGCTTGAATACAATGTAAATCTTTTAAAAAAATTAGATATTGAAGAAGATATTTCTATTGAAAATGTTAAATACGATCTAATTGTTGAAAACAGTTTGCTTAAAAAGATTCAAACACAGTTGACTGAGATTGATATTGATTTACAAAAGCAGTTCATCGTTGTACATCCGGGCAGCAAAGGCAGTTCAATGGATTTACCGATTGCAAAATTCAAAGAATTGGTAAAAAAATTATCCGACGATAATTTAACTATTTTATTAACAGGCAGTACTGCGGAAGTTGAGATTTGTAATCAGCTTGTAATAAATGATAAAGTAAAAAATCTTGCCGGTAAATTTAATCTTGATGAACTTATTGCCTTAATAAGCAAGGCGGATGTCTTCATCTCAAACTCAACGGGTCCAATGCATATTGCGGCAGCGCTGGGCAAAATTACAGTTGGCTTCTATCCCAAAATTGTTTCCTGCTCAAAAGAGCGTTGGGGACCTTATACAGCAAATAAACTTGTTTACGTTCCACAGATTGATTGCAATAACTGCACACGCGAGCAGTGTGAAAAATTGGATTGCATGAATTCCATTGATATGAATATAGTGTTTAAAGATATAAAAAATATTTTAGTTAAACTTTAGCGGAGTTGTTAATGAAATCCTTTTCGAGATCATGTTTATTAGTTTTGATTCAGATAGTAATACTGTCATTTGCTCTTCTTGCACAAAAAGGAGATAATTTTAGTAAGGTAAATAATAATGCTTTTGATGTTGGGGAAAAACTAACATTTGATGTTAAATATGGATTTGTAACGGCAGGCATTGCCACATTTCAAATTCCCAAAATAAAAAAAATGTCGGGCAGAGATACATATCACATAATTTTTGAAGTTAATACTGTTCCGAGTTTTGATATGATATTCAAAGTGCGCGACCGATACGAAACATATCTTGATGTTGAGGGAATTTTTCCTTGGCGATTTGAACAACATATACGAGAAGGAAAATACTCCCGCGATTTTTCTGCTTTTTTTGATCAACGAAAAGATAAAGCAAAAACAAGCGGCGGTGAGTATGATATTCCGAAATATGTAAATGATATTGTATCTGCTTTTTTTTATGCGAGAACTTTAGACTATTCAAATATGAAAGTGGGAGATAAAGTTGCACTGAAGAATTTTTATAAAGATAAAGTTTATGATCTTGATGTTGTATATCAAGGAAAGGAAACAATTGAAGTTGCAGCCGGAAAATTTGAATGTATAATTGTAGAGCCTTTGGTACAGGAAGGCGGTTTATTTAAAAGCGAAGGAAGCATTTTGGTGTGGCTTACAAATGATTCAGTTAAAATGCCTGTGCGTGTAAAAACTAAAGTTGTTATCGGATCAATTGATGCCGATCTAACCAAGTACGAAGGTATTACAGGAAAACTTACATCAAAGAAAAAATAAAAGACTTAAAAAACAAATTGGAAAAATCTAAAGTCATCTTTTAGATTTTCCCAAAATAAATTTCACTTTTTAAGAGCATATCCTTTTACTTAAATTTTTCAGTTAAGTCGGTTCCGTTCTTTTTAGAGAAAAATCTAAATTTACCCATTGGTATGCTTGCATCTTCTTCAATACGTAAACGTACTAAATACCTGAATTGAATTCTTGTAAAATTGTTTTCCAATAAACGATTTGCATCGGAAGGATGACATTTTATAATCAAACTGAACTCTCTGGAAAATCGTCTGAATTTTTTCAGCCAATCTTCAATATCATAAATTAAATGAGATTCTTTGGTCATAAATCCCGAGCCGCCGCAAACAGGGCAAACATCTTTCATTGCCTGCATAATGTTTTGTCTTATTCTTTGTCGTGTAATTTGCACCAATCCAAAATCAGACATAGGTAGAACTGAAACTTTTGAGCGATCTCTTCTAAATTCTTTTTTCAATTCATCATAAATTTTTTTACGATTTTTTTCATCTTCAAGATCAATGTAATCTATTACTATAATTCCACCAATATCTCTTAAACGAAGCTGCCTTGCTATTTCGCGCGAAGCTTCCAAATCTGTTTTGAGAGAATTGAGTTCCTGTTCTTTACTTTTTGCATAACGTCCGCTGTTTACATCAATAACAACCATTGCTTCGGTATGTTCAATAATCAAATAACCCCCGCTTGGCAAAGGAACTTTTCTTCCCATCAAGGTTTTGATTTGCTCTTCAATTTTAAATTCATCAAATATTGATGAAGAAGATTTAAACAGTTCAATCTTATCCATTAAATTGGGCTGCACAAGCTGAACATAATTTTTTATTTGCTTATGAAGTTTTTTAGAATCAATAAAAACTTTTGATATATCCGGTGTAAGTAAATCGCGAATAACGCTGTCTGTTGTACTTAAATCTTGATGAACAATTGAGGGTGGTTCTTCATTTTTCGCAGCGGTTTCAATCACCTTCCATGTTTTTACAAGATTGTTCAGATCATCTTTTACTGATTCTTCAGGCTGATCTTTTGCAACTGTTCTAATTATCAATCCGCAATTTGGTGGAATTATTCCTCTTGCAATAGTACGAAGCCGTCTTCTCTCTTTGAAGTCTGATATTTTTTTTGAGATGCCGATTTTATTATCAAAAGGAAGGAGTACACAAAATCTGCCAGGCAGCGAAACTGACGAGGTTACACGAACACCTTTATTACTAACGGGTTCTTTTGTAATCTGAACAAGAATTTCTTCTCCTTTGCGGAGTTTTGTAATAGTCTGGGCTTGAGTTTCTGAATTGTTTCCGTTATTGCGGTTTGCTTTGTTAGATTCGTCATCATCTACATCAACGTCTGAATCTTCATCTCCAAGCATATCCTGAAATTGTTTAGTGCGGTCGCCAATATCGGAAAAGTGAAGGAAAGCATCATGTTTCATTCCAATATCAATAAAGGCGGCTCTTATACCCGGAAGAACGCGTGCAACCCTTCCGAGATAAATATCCCCGACCATTCTCCTGTTTTCAGGATAATCAACAAAAAAGTCGGCTAAGTTTCCATCTTCCGTAATTGCTACGCGGGTTTGATTGGAAGATGAATTTACTATAATTTCTTTTATCATAAATGAAAAACTCGTTGTATGAAATAAAATATTTCATTGTTAAAAACTTGCGGCAGTTAATATTGAACAATGATAAAACCATCGAACAATATAATGCCCGGCTGTTGTTAGACAGCATAATTTGAGTTGTTAAACTCTCGAAAAAATATATTAATGCTATAAGCATCAAAATCTTTTGGGATGATACTTTTTATAAAAATTTACCTGCTTAAACTCAATTAAGATTAACAACTTTATGTTATAAATAAATTGTTATTTACGGAAGCAGCCGCAAGCTAATACTTGCGGCATACCGTCTCAAGTTTATGATTGCACACCTGTGCAATAAATTAATTCAGGTAAAACTAATTAGTTAAAATTTTAAATTACTCTATAACTACTGAATCCGTTGTTTGATTATTTTTATTTTCTTTAGCTGCTTTTTCAGCGGCTTCAATTAAAAGCTTTCTTATACTTAAAGAAAATTTACCGCCTTCTGTTTTTAAAAGTCTTACTTTAATCTTGTCGCCAACTTTAAGATAATCAGAAACTTTATTAACACGTTTAGTATCAATTTCCGAAATATGCAGCAACCCTTCTTTACCAGGTAAAATTTCTACAAAGGCGCCAAAGTCTGCAATCTTAGTTACAACACCATCATAATTTTCTCCAACTTCGGGAGTAGCTGTTAATCTTTTAATATAATCTTTTGCATTTTGTGCATTCTCTCTATTTGGCGATGCAATGTGAATAGTACCGTCTTCTTCGATATTTATATCAACACCGTATAAACGCTGCATTCCCTGTATAGTTTTTCCGCCGGGTCCAATAACCAAACCAATTTGATCTGTTTCAACTTTCATAGTAATCAATCTTGGTGCATAAGATGATAATGATTCATTGGGTTTACTTATTGCTTCATTCATCTTACCGAGAATGTGTATTCTTCCTTCTTTTGCCTGATGAAGAGCATTTTCCATAATTTCAAAAGATATACCCTGTATTTTTATATCCATTTGAAAACCGGTAATACCGTCAGAAGTTCCGGCAACTTTAAAATCCATATCGCCGAGATGATCTTCATTTCCAAGTATATCAGAAAGAATTGCGTAATCGTTTCCTTCTTTAATCAAACCCATTGCAATGCCCGATACGGCTTTTGTAATAGGTACTCCGGCATCCATCATTGCAAGCGAGCCGGCGCAAACTGTTGCCATTGATGATGAGCCATTTGATTCAAGTATATCGGAAATAATTCTTACTGTATAAGGAAAAACATCATCTGCAGGCAAAACTTGTTTTAAAGATCTTTCGGCAAGATTGCCGTGGCCGATTTCTCTTCTGCCAACGCCGCTCATTCTTCCAACTTCACCAACGCTAAAAGGCGGAAAGTTATATTGAAGATAGAATTTTTTACTGTACTCTTCCAACAATCCGTCAACTGTTTGCTCATCGTTTTTAGTACCGAGCGTTACGTTTGTTAGGCTTTGAGTTTCGCCGCGAGTAAACAATGCTGAGCCATGTGTTCGCGGAAGATTTCCGAGTTCAATTGTTATCGGACGGATTTGTTTTGTGTTTCTTCCGTCAAGGCGAATTCCTTCTTTCAAAATTCTTTCGCGCATTAAATCTTTTTCCAAGTCGTGTAGAATTTCCGAAATAACTTTTGTTTGCTCAGGATATTTTTCTGCAAGTGCCAGTTTTACTGATTCAGAAAGTTCTTTGTTTTTTGCTGCGCGTTCTTCTTTAGAAAGTATTGAATAGACGATTTCTTTATACTTTGCCTCTGCAAGGTCATATACATCTTTTTTAAGATTCTCATCAATTGCTTTTCCTTCAACAATCCATTTTGTTTTTCCTGCTTCTGCTTTAAGCTGATTTTGAAGATCAACAATTTTACCGATTTCAACCTGTGCAAATTTTAGCGCATCAAGTAATTCCTGTTCGCTTACTTCTTTAGATTCGCCTTCAACCATCATAATCGAATCCGCAGTTCCGGCAACAACAAGTTCTAAATCACTTAATTTAAGCTGCTCATGCGTTGGATTAACTATAAGCTCGCCATTAATTCTTCCAACTCTAACTTCAGCAATCGGTCCATCAAATGGAATATCAGAAATAGCAAGCGCCGCAGATGCTGCACAAGCCGCCAAAACATCCGGATCGTTTTCTCCATCATAAGATAGAACCATAGCAATTACTTGCGTCTCATTTTTAAAATTTTCAGGAAATAACGGTCTAATCGGTCTATCACACAACCTTGAGCTTAGAATTTCTTTTTCGGTTGGTCTTCCTTCGCGTTTAATATAACCGCCTGGAAATTTTCCTGCTGCAGAAGTTTTTTCACGGTATTCAACCTGTAACGGAAAAAAATCCTGATCAACTTTTGCTTCTGGTGATGCAACAGCAGTAACGAGAACCATAGTATCACCGTAGCGAACCATAACAGCGCCGTTAGCCTGTTTTGCATATCTTCCTGTTTCTAATGAAAATAATCTTCCGCCTATTTCAACTTCTTTCTTAACTATCATTACATATCCTTTAATTTTACTTTCTGATGTTCAATTCTTTGATTACTGCTCTGTAGCGTGCAATATCAGTTTTTATTAAATAATCGAGAAGCCTTCTTCTCTTACCAACCATCATCATTAAACCTCTTCTCGAATGATGGTCTTTTTTGTGAGCATCAAAATGCGATGTAAGATCGTTGATCCTTTTTGTCAAAAGCGCAATTTGCACTTCCGATTTGCCTGAATCTTTTTCATCTTTTCCGAATTTTTTGACGATCTCAAGTTTTTCTTCTTTTGTCATTTTATTTATCCTTTGTTTTTTGTTCGATATAATTCCAGTAGGATTGTCTGCAATCTAACCGGAATTAATTATTTAGTTTATTTAAAATCTTTAACCCGTTTTCTTTGTCTTTATTCATCTGTTTGATAAGCTCGTCGGCAGAATTGAATTTCTCTTCGCCGCGCAGCCGTTCAACAAGTTCGATAGTTATTACTTTATTATAAATATCTCTATCAAAATTATAGATGTAAGCTTCGGGAATCACTTCGCCAGCTTCATAAAAAGTAGGGCGCTTGCCGATGCTTAAAAGCCCAAAATGTTTTTCATTTTCAATAAGAACAATAACAGCATAAATGCCGATAGCCGGAAGAAGTTTTTCTTCCGATGAAATTTTTATGTTTGCAGTAGGATAACCAAGTTCCCTGCCGCGTTTATCGCCTTCAATAACAATACCGGTAAAAGAATAATTTCTGCCAAGCAGTTTATTTGCTTTTTGCAGCTCACCGGATTCAAGTGCTTTGCGGATTTTTGTACTGCTAACTGCTTCACCATCAACTAATTTTGCTTCTACTGCTGTAACAGAAAAACAGGCATCGCCGCCAATCTTTTTTAACAAATCAATATTGCCGTCGCGTCCTTTTCCAAAATGATGATCGTAACCAATTACAATTTCACTAACGCCTATTGCTTCAACAAGATATTTATTTATAAAATCCTGTGCAGTGTTTGATGCAAATTCTTTCGTAAAATTTATTATCAAAAGATTTTCAACGCCGTATTTTTCCAAAAGATATTTTTTCTCTTCCAGCGTTGTTAGCAATTTAACTTTTTTATCGCCGCTTAAAACACTTCGCGGATGCGGATTGAAAGTAACAACAACGCTTCTACATCCATTATCTTTTGAACGCTCAACCAATTTGTCAATGATCTTAATATGCCCCGGATGAATTCCATCAAAAGTACCGATAGTAAGCACAGTATCATTTTGCTTTATTAAATCATTAACACTATCGAATACTATCATTTGCTAAAATTATTTTCATTGTTAAATAAAGATGTTAATTCTTCAATTTCATAAGCATCTTTAACGTTAAACTCTCCTATTTCAGTTCTTCTTAACGAACTAAGCACTCCGCCGCATCCTATTTCTTTTCCAAAATCATCCGCAATAACTCTAATATAAGTTCCTTTTGAGCAGCAAATTTCAAACTTAATAACTGGCAAATTTATTTGTGTAATTTCAAATGAATAAATTTCAACCTGCCGCGGCAGCCGTTCAACTTCTTTGCCTGCACGGGCAAGTTTATAAAGCGCCTTGCCTTTATACTTTAAAGCCGAGTACATCGGCGGAACCTGTTCAATTTTTCCTAAGAACCTGTTCCTTACAGAAAAAATCTTTTCATCACTCAAATCCGGCGGCAAAGGTTTTTCAATTATCTCCGTTCCTAAATCCATTGATGCAGAAGATTTACCAAGCGTTATTGTACCGGTATATTTTTTTTTCTGCGCTTGATATTCGGAAATAATTTTAGTTTTTTTTCCAGTACAAACAATCAGCAAACCGGTTGCAAGCGGATCAAGAGTTCCGGCATGCCCAACCTTCTTTACGCGCGTCAAACCTCTAATTCGGCTAACAACTTTGAACGAAGTCCAGTTAACAGGTTTATCTATTAAAAAAACCTGCCCGCCGACATAATCAAGTGAGCGGAGTTCCTTCGTTTGTTTTGTTATCATCATCCTGGTGAATTTTTTTAATCAAGCCGTCAATTTTTTCAACGTAATCAAGAGTATCATCTATAAAAAACTTTAATTCCGGTATAAATTTAATTCTAATCCGGTGCGCAAGTTCGCTGCGTATAAAACCTTTTTTATCTTCAATCTTTTTTAGAACGATTTCTCTTTTTTCTTTTTCAAATACAGAAACATAAATTTTTGCAATTTTAAGATCGGGGCTTACTCTTACATTTGTAATGGTTACAAAACCCAGATTAAGATTATCCAATTTATGCAAAAAGATTAAGCTAATTTCTTCTTTTATAAGATTTTCAACTTTGTCAATTCTATGCGACATTTAATTTTTACACACTTTTAAAAACTATGCTAATGTTTTCTTTGTTTCTACAATTTTAAAGGCTTCAATTATATCGCCTACTTTTATATCATTAAAGTTTTCGATGTTAAGTCCACATTCATAGCCTGTTTCAACTTCTTTTACATCATCTTTAAATCTTTTTAAGCTGCCAATACCGCCTTCGTGAATTACTATACCGTCTCTAACCAATCGTATTTTATTATTTCTTACAATCTTTCCATCAAGAACAAAACAGCCGGCAACTGTTCCGGATTTTGGGACTTTGAACGTGTCTCTTATTTCTAATGTGCCTGTAACTTCTTCGGATATTATCGGAGATAACAATCCTTCGAGTGCGGATTTTACTTCGCTGATAACATTGTAAATAACGCTGTAAAGCCTGATATCAACTTTGGAACTTTCTGCAAGTTTTCTTGCGTTGATATTCGGACGAACATGAAAGCCGATTATAATTGCATTTGATGCTGCGGCAAGTAGCACATCACTTTCGGAGATTCCGCCCACGCCTTTATGAATAACTCTTACAATTACTTCTTCATTACTTAACTTCATAAGCGAATCGGAAAGCGCTTCAACAGAACCATCCACATCACCTTTAACAATAAGTGCAAGTTCTTTAACGCCGCCAATGCTTATCTGTTTAGCAATTTCATCAAGTGTTATATGATGAACCTGTTTTTGATCCTGCTCGCGTTTTAACTGCTGGCGCTTTATACTTATTTCGCGCGCTTCTCTTTCGGAATCAAGAACAATAAAAGTATCGCCTGCCTGCGGTGCGCCTTCAAAGCCCAGAACTAAAACAGGTGTTGATGGCGGGGCTTCCTTAACTTTGTTGCCTCTTTCATCAAACATTGCTCTAACTTTACCGTGATAAATACCAGCAATAAAAGGATCGCCGATTTTCAAAGTTCCCTTTTGCACCAGAATAGTTCCTGTAATTCCGCGCCCTTTATCAAGTTCAGTTTCTACAACTGCACCGCGAGTATGCCTGTCTGGATTTGCTTTAAGATCTAAAAGATCAGCTTCCAGAACAATTTTTTCTAAAAGTAAATCTACATTCAAACCGGATTTTGCCGATAGCTCAACAACCTGATATTTACCGCCCCATTCTTCAACAAGTACATTTCTATCTGCCATTTGCTGTTTGATTTTATCAGGATTTGCGCCGGGTTTATCAATTTTATTTATTGCAATTATAATAGGGACGCCTGCTGCCTGTGCATGATTTAAAGCTTCAACTGTTTGCGGCATAACCGCATCATCAGCTGCAACTACAAGTACAACAATATCCGTAAGCTGTGCGCCGCGCGCGCGCATTGCGGTAAATGCTTCATGTCCGGGTGTATCAAGGAATGTAATATGCTTGCCGCCGCCAATATCAACTCTGTAAGCGCCGATGTGCTGTGTAATTCCACCGCTTTCTCCGGCAACCACATTTGTTCTTCTTATATAATCAAGCAGTGATGTTTTTCCATGATCAACGTGACCCATAATAGTAACTACAGCTGGACGGGATTGCAAATCTTCATCATCATCTTCAATATCTTCAAGAACTTCTGCTGTATATTCTTTTTGAAATTCAACCTGAAATCCAAACTCATCGGCAACAAGAGTTATCGTTTCAACATCAAGTCTCTGGTTAATAGAAACCATTAAACCGAGACTGATACATTTTGAAATCACTTCACCGACCGGAACTTCCATCAAATTGGCAAGTTCGCTAACGGCAATAAATTCATTTACTTTAACAATTTTTTGATCTAAATCTTTTAGCTCCTGTAATCTTTCTTCTTCCGCTTCGCGTTCTCTGCGTTTCTTTTTTCTAACTGCTGCTCTATTGCCTGCGCTAAGATCATCCATACTGAGCATAGTTTTTTTGATTGCAGCTTTAACATCTTTTTCATCAACTTCAAATTTTCTAACGCGTTTTTTCTTTTTAACTACGGCAGTTTCTTCAACAACAGGTACGTCCGTTGTTTTCTTTTTTGTTTTTGGTCTTTTTTTCTTTTTGATTGTGTCTGGCGACTCAACAACGTCAGCTTTAGTATCAACAACCGATACAACTTTTTTAATTGGTTGTTTCGTTGTTTTTCCTTCATTAAGATCAATTTTACCAATAACCGTTAAACCGCGTTTTTTATTTGCTTCCTGATCTTTAGGCGAAACAAACCTCGCTGGAACTTTTTCCTGTGTTTTTGGGGGTTTTACAATCTCCGTCTTCGCTTCGATTTTGGGTGCAGTTAATGTTTCAGATTCAGTTTTAGATTTTGTTATAGTTTCGGTTTTATTCTCAGGTGCTTGTGTTTCAACAGTTGCATTTTCCTGCGGAGGAGTAGCTTCGGTAATTATTTCTTCGAGTTTTTGTTCTTCAATAGTTTCAACGATCACATCAACCGTTACTATTTCATCAGCAGGCTTCAATGTTTCAGTTTCAGCTTCAATTTCAACTTCGTCAGGTTCCGGTTGTATTTCTCCTTTTACAGTTTTCTCAATTTTATCTGCGCGCTTTTTATTGAACTCGGCAATTTTCTTATAGTGCTGTTCAGCTTTTTCAATATCTTTTTTGAAATGGGCATTTATTTCAACAATCATCTCATCCGAAAGAATCGAATTGAGCGATTTAATTTGATGACCTTTACTTTTAAGAAATTCTATAAGATTTTCCGAAGAAAGATTTATCTCTGCAGCATATTTATGTAGTCGTATTTTTGTCGGTGTTGTTTCAGACATTTATTAGTTACCTTCTGGTTAAGCTATTCCTCTTCTTCAAACTGCGATTTAATTATTTCCAATATTTCTTCAATTTTATCTTCATCAAACTCTTCAATTTCTTTTAATTTTTCTATACCGGCAGTAAGTACTTCGAGTGCAGTATCGTAGCGGTTATTAATCAAAATATCGTAAACTTCGGCACCAAGTTCGTCTTTAATATCAATCAATTCAATATCTTCTTCATATTCTTCAAACGGTTTTTCTTCACGCAATATTTCAATATCATAACCCGTAAGTTTCATTGCCAAACGAATGTTAACCCCGTTTCTTCCAACGATTAGAGAAACTTGATCGCTGTCTGCGGTTACAATAGCTTTTCTTTCTTCTTCATCAAGTTCAATCTTCTTTAGCTTTGCTGGCGCAAGGGATTTTTGAATAAATGTTATCGGGTCATCAGAATAATTTACTACGTCAATATTCTCATTATTTAATTCGCGTACAATTGCATGGATACGAACGCCTTTCATTCCAACGCAAGCACCAACTGCATCAATTCTTGCATCCTGCGATTCAACTGCAATTTTTGCTCTTTCGCCGGGCTCGCGTGCAATTGATTTTATTTCAATTATTCCGTCATAAATCTCCGGTATTTCGATCTCAAATAATCTTCTTAAAAACATATTGTCGGATCTTGAAATAATAATAACCGGACCGCTGTTGCCTTTTTTAACTTCTTTAACTATCCCACGGATCGTTTCACCTTTTTTGTATTTTTCAAATGGAATTTGCTCATTGCGCGGTAGTAACAATTCGTTTTTATTGTGATTTATAAGAATGTCATTCTTTCTTATCTGATAAATATCGCCGACAACAATTTCGCCGAGCAATTCATTGTACTCGTTGTAAATTATTTCTTTTTCAAGCTCTCTTATTTTTTGATTAAGGCTTTGTTTTGCAAGCACAACAAGTCTTCTGCCAAGAGAAGCAAGTTCAATTTTTTCCACATAATCTTCGCCTACCTCAAGCTCGTCTTCATTACCTTTTTTATTCACTTCATCAATGCTTATTTGCTTATTGGGGTCTTCAACCACATCAACAATTTCGCGTTCAAGAAAAATCTCGATATCGCCTCTATCCATATTAACAACAACTTCAAACTTTGCTTCCTCGCCGTATTTCTTCTTTACAAGTAATCCGAAAATTTCCTCGAGAATTCCGCCGAGTACATCTCTATCAATTCCTTTTTCCCTAACCATTTGAGCAAAGGATTCGACAATATCATAGTTCATTTATTTTCTCTCCTATTCTAAGAAAAACTAATTATAACTTTTGCTTTTATTATTTCATTAAACTGTATCAAAATATCTCCATCTTTCTGGTGGAATGTTAATTCATTTCCATCAACAGAGACCAATTTGCCGTTTATGAGTTTATTATCATCACCGGATTTATAGGTAATTTCAAAATTTCTGTTTATGTGCTTGGAAAATTGTTTGAGAAATTTTAGAGGTCTATCAACACCGGGAGTTGAAACATCCAACCTGTAAGAACTTTGTAAAAGGTTTTTTTCTTCTATTGCAGTATTTAATTGACGGCTTATTTCAGCGAGATTATCGGCAGTAACAGATTTTTCTCCGTCAATAAAAACTTCGATTATATGCTTTCTTGCATCACCACGCAGAGTTACCTCAACAACAAAAAATCCAAGATTTTCTGCGATTTCATTTGAAATTGCAATTATTTTTTCTTTAAACAAATCCATACTAATAAAAAACGCCCTCAACGGGGCGAATCACTGGCTCAAAAATAGGATTAATTTCTTTGACAAACAAGAAAAGCACAGCATTGCCCCATTTACTGCTTTTACAAAATGATGCTCATTTAGCGGCGGCGGCTCAATATTTTTCCGGCAAATCAGAATTACTTGTAATTGATTCTGCGGAATGTTGTAATTTTTCTAAGATGAAAATATAACGCCGTTAACAACTGGTGTAACACAAACAATCGGATTTTCAGGAACTCCGCATCTTTGAAATATTTCCTCAAACAAACGGAACTGTAAACCGCGTTTTTCCAATTTATAAAATTGCTTATAGCTCATAAACTTTCCATTTTCATTTGCTGGGGCATCAAAATGAACAGCTTTGTTAAAATCTTCTTTTGCACAACTTTTTAGAAATTCAATTTTGCGTTCGTCTCCGCCTTCCATTTCATAAGAAACTACTTTGAATGATTCAATTATATCGCTGTTTATGATCAGGTAAATGTTAAGTATTATTTCGTTCATTTTTATTAGATGAATTTATTAAACCCGCAAAACTTACGCTTATTGCGTAAACGATTGCAAATTTACACATTATACTTTCAACAGCCGTAATGATTGCATCCGAACCGAACAGCAGCAAAGAAAACGCAAGCACAGGCGCAATGCTTATAAAGATTGAACTGAAAAGTAAAATAAGCGACGTTGTTTTTAGTTTTTTTTCCGGCTGCTTTTTTAAGTACTTGATTAGCAATACTATTGAAGTTAAAATCGGTAGATAGTAAAAGAACCCAAACAAATCCCCAAGCGGATAAGAATACGAGGCATACACAACAGTACATTTATTAAGGACAAATTTATCAACCACAAAAAAGTAATAAATTGCAAAAGCTGAAGGCGGAATAAACAATAAATATTTTTTCCATCCGTTATTTAAATAGCCGGTAAGACTTAAAACAATTAATAAATTAAGCGGCGGTAAAAAGCTTATATCAACAAAACCAAGATAAACTAAAAATTGATTTTGAATTTCTGCAAAACATAAAAGAAATTCGATTAGCTGGTATCCAAATAAAAGAGTAACAATAGCGATAGCATATTTATTAAAAGTGTTTTTCTCTGCAAACACAAACAAGTTAATAATCAGCAGTAATTCTATACTTGCAAAAAGTAAAGATATAGTTCCGTTCCAGTTCATAATATTAAAATTTAACCTGTATCATTTTTATCAAAAATAATTATAAAGATTCATAAAAACCTTTATACATGTTTGCAACTTTTTCTGGGGTAAAAGATGATAGGACTTTTTTTCTGGCATTATCAGATAATTTTTGTGTGTTTTCTTTGTCTTTAATACAATAATAAATTCCATTTGCAAGATCGCTGCTTGATTTTAATTGCGCCAAATAACCATTTTGTAAATGATCAACCATATCCGGCAGACCGCCTGTATTGAAAGCCACGACAGGAATTGCGCATGCAAGTGCCTCAATTACCGTGTTTGGTAAATTATCCTGTAATGATGGCGCAAGATATAAATTAGCACAGTTGTATGCTTTCACTATTTCATCTGTATTAGTAATCCGCCCAGTTTGGAAAACTTTTATAGGAATTTTTGAAACAATATTTTCATCAATTCTTCCAAAGATGAATAAAGTAGTTTTATCTTTATCCAATTTGTTCTGGTTTACTAAAATATTTATAGCATCTATCAAATAAGTGAAGCCTTTTCGCTCATCTTTTAAGTTCATTGCTCCTGCAACAAAAACCAATTCATCCGATAATAGATTAAAATTTTTTCTTGCTTCATTCTTATCAAAAGGTTTATATAATTCCGTATCAATTGGATTTGGTATAGAAACAATATTTTTTTCTTTAAATAAAAAACTCTTCTTTGCTTCATCGGCAAGCCACTTGCTGCAAGTAACGATATTCAAATTCATCTTGCTGAATAAATCAATTTTTTGCTTAAAGATCTTATTAGAGAAATCAGTTGCCGATTGAAATTTAAGAGAAGGACAATTTTTACATTCAGTTAAATATTTCTTGCAATCAACATTATAATGGCAGCCGCCGGTAAAAGCCCACATATCGTGCAGTGTCCATACAATCGGTTTGTTTAGTTGTGCAAGTTTATTAATTGAGTTGAGTGAAAGAAATCCACCATTAATCCAGTGGAAGTTTATTATATCTGCTTCGGCAATTGCCTGATGTTTTGAAATATCTGTTCCGAAAAATGGAAAAGTAAACCTGCCGCGAGTTTGATTTGTAAACAGTCTGATCGCAATTTCATCTTCGGCTGTTCGAAATAGAGAAAATAATTGGTTAAGAAAAGTATTTTGAGTAGAAAAAACATTTCCATCCATACAATTATTGTTTTGAACCAATAGTTTTGAGTCCAAACCAATTTGTCGTTGAGATGAGCAAATCCGCTTTGCTGCAATTGCTGCGCCGCCGTTAGTATCTGAAGTTGAGATATGAGTAATCTTCAAGTTTCTTTATAACCAAAAATGTTTAATTGCAAATCCATCATCGGATTATTTTTATTACTTCTATTCAAAAAAGGTTTTTCCCTGTCGTTAACAGGCTTTATAAAATACCTGAATTTATTTTCTTCCAAAACATTTAGAATTTCAGAAAGTTTTTGCTCTACGCCGTTAATGGAATGATATTCAATAAAAATGTTTCTTACGCATTTCAAAGAATTTCCGCAGTCAATTATTACATCCTGCTCGGCGCCCTCAATATCCATTTTTAACAAGTCAATCTTTTGTTCGTTTTCCAACAAATTTTTAAGACGAACAGATTTTACTTTTATGGAATTTATATTTGAATAGACAGTTGCTCCGTCCGCTCCTTCAATGCTCAAACTAATATCCTCATCATTTATCCAAACAGCTTTATCAATAACCTCAACATTATTAACATTATTCGTTTCAAGATTTGTCCTCAAAATCTTAACAATTGCAGGATCAGCTTCAAAAGCAATAATTTTTGAACCCGGATAATTTTTAGAGAAGTAAAGGCAACTAACACCGATGTTTGCTCCGCAATCAAAAATTACTGGTTTAACAGAATCAGTTTTGAATTTGTAATTCTCATCGGCAAATATTTCTTTAAACTGCCAGATAAATGAAAGTGCATCGGGAACCAATAAACGCATAGAATTTATATTGATATTCTTTTCTTTATATCTTTTAGAATTTCCGTATAAGATAACTAAATAAATAAATCTGCGTTCATTTTTATTTCGTAAGAATCTTACAAGACCTTTAGCAATAATTTTGAAGAATAAAATCATGTTTTAGTATAAATAAAATTAAAAATAAAGTTCCTTAATTCTTTTAATAGCAGTGGGAACAAACTTTAACAAGTATAGTTGTTTTTTCATTGCTGCCATAGATTGGTTTTGAACTTTTATAAATAGTGGATCGTCAAATTTTTCCAAACCTTTTAGAGAAAGTTCATAAGCAAAAGCAAACTGGTTTTCAAGCATCGAGAACAAACATCCTAAAAGATATTCCCGTTTATTAAATCCTATTATAGAATTAAAATTATTTATAATAGTTATTTCTGCCCAGCCAGCAGCAGGTTTTAAAGATAAAGAAAGCAACTTATTTAACTTTTGAATTGAATAAATTGAATTGAATAAACTTGCAGAAATTCTTGGAACGCCTTTAACTATCATATCGGCAACCCAGAAATCTCTCTTATCAAGTTCTGCCAATAGAGTGTACAACTTATCTTCGTTTTCATAAGCGTTAATTATTCCGGGTTCAAACTCAGCCACAATAATTTTTTTTCTAATTTCTTCAGATAAATTAAGGAACAAACGCAAATCTAACCCCTGCGAATCAGCTTTAAACCAGTCAATAGTTTTTATATTTAATTCTGAAAGTGCTTTTGACAATGAAATTGTTTTTAATTGAACTGTGCTGGCAATATTAAAAATATCAGCATAGGAATAATTTTCTAAACTATTGATGTTTGGTTTTAATATGCTCGAGCAATAAGGCGATTTTGTGAGATAGAAAAGTTGATTGGATTTATCTTCATTGGAAACAATACAGTTATAAACAAATAATTTTTTAAAGTCCGATTGTTTTTTTTCAATAAATCCAAAATCCCTGTCATCAGCATCAAAAGCGAGGCAAATAGAATGTTTTGCAATCAACTTCCATTTTTTATGTATTTGCCCCGATGCACCAATATCAATCAATACCGGCGGCTCGTCTTTAAGTTCTGCAATGTTAAGGATTTGAGTTAATAGATTTCTCATGTATTTCATTAAATATTAAGACTCAATTACGCTATTAATTGCAGGTATATAACAAACTTTATTAAATGCTTCTAAGTAACCATTAATTACTGAATTAATATTGATTTCATTTTCAATAATAAAAGTAGAATTAGTCCCAAAATTTTTAATCATTATTTCATTTTTTAACAGTATAGAGATTTTTTCAATTAGACTTTTTAAGTTTCCATCCTCAAAGTAGTATCCATTAAAACCATCACGCACTAATTTTTTTTCTGTACCATCACAAACCGAACAAATAATTGGTTTACCAAATAACATTGCCTCGTTTATGGATAAACCGCCCATACCAGCAAGAATATAAATCGAAGATGCTGCGAAATACCGACCTAATAAAACCGGATCATACACGGCACCAACAAAAGATATTTTATCAGTTAGATTTAGTTTTGCAGATAACTGCTCTAACCTTCGCAATTCAGGACCGTTTCCAATAATGACTAATTCAATTTCTGAGAATTCAGATTGAAGTGCATTAATGGAATTAATTAACATATCTACTCTTTTCCATTTTACTAAACGACCAACATGAATTAATCTAAAATTATTATAAGGTAATATTGGTTCAAGTTGATTTGCTTTCCGTTTAGCATCAAACAGAATGTTGGTATCGGGTGAATTATATGTAACAATTATTTTTTCTTTAGGTACACAAAATGTTCTGATAATTCTAACTCCTTCCTCAGTATAAAGTAGAATCAAATCAGAAATACTAAAGTAAACTTTCCTTAATAATGCAATAAAAAAGTTATTTAATCGCGAGAAATGATTTTGGTTATATTTTTGAAGATTTTCATCATAAAAATCAGTTTTTCTGAATCTTATTGCATCATCAAATGATTGGAGTTGAAAAGGAATATCCCTATAAAGAATTTTTATATTTTGCTTTTTTATCCACCACAATAATAGTGGATTAAAAATAAACTCAAGTATATATGGCCATCCAATCACTATTATCTTTGGTGATTCTTTCTTTAAAACTGATAGAGCATGCTTAAAAAAAGTTTTTCCGTAATATCGTTTAATTTCATTTAAATAATGTACTTTAAATTCAATTCCACTGTGAGATAAGTGAACACCAGTTCCAATATTACTTGCCTGCTCCTCCTTATGAACGATACAGATTATTTCAATACCATCAATAGAGTTTAATTTGTTTAGCACAGTATTAAAATAATGCGTTAAACCATTTAGAACGAAAACCACTTTCATACTAGTGATTTCTGCAAATTTGTATATGTAAGATTTCCATTTTTGTCGAAGATGTAAAAAATAAATTTGTCGTTCCAACAAAACATATTTGTAAATAAGTCTTTGTTTTTTCTATACATAGACCTAATACTATTTGGTATAAGTGAGTGCGCCATATAAAATAATTCTTGATCACCTGTATCACGTCTTTCACTCTGTGTATATTCCACAAAAATTAAAGTATTACCTACAACTGTAATATGCCATTTATGGAAATGGTTAAGTTTTGCGAAATTAAATATTATATCTGACATTTTAGTTGGAATTTCAATATATCCTCTTTTGCCCACCCGTTGAATTTCAGTTAATGCTTTAACAGGATTTTCAACATGCTCAAGCACATGAGCGCAGTAAACGAATTCAAAAGATTTATCCTTGAATGGAAGGTCTTCTACATTTGCATTTGTAAATGGAAGATTATTGATTTTTAATGCATTGTAGCGATGTTGAGTTTTGCCCGGGAATCTATCCATTAGAAAATTAGCAAATGGAAATGGCTCGCCTCCGCTTCCCACATCTAACACTCTATCTTTTTCTTTAATGCTAAATTGAACAAATCTCTTTTGATATTTGATTTTGTCTTCACCAAATATAAACTTTCGAGTATAAAAAATTACTCCTAATGGTCGTTTGGAAAACAAATATTTAATATAGTTTTTAATAAGTCCCTCTAATTAAATTTCATAATTCTAAATTAAGAGATAAAACAATTTGCTAAATGTTTAAACAATTGTTACCTCTATAAAAAATAGTTGTAACGTTATTATGGCTAACAATTGGTAATATTCCTTCAAAATCAATTTTTTTAAATCCACTTTGTAATATAAACTCAATGGAACTTTTATATTCGCTCAATTGTGTATTGTCATAAATTATTACTCCGTCATCTGTTAAACAGTCCATTAAAGCTGTTGCACAATTATTTCTATCAATTCCATCAATTACTACTATATGATATTTTATTAAATCGTTTTTTATTTCATTAGCATATTCATCATTATTTCCCACTGGGATATAAACCGCCTTTACATTTGAAGGATAGCTGTTATAAAGATTATTAAACCAATTCTTATCATGTTCGACTGATTTTACATATTTAACTCTTTTTGCGTACCATAATGTTGAATTACCACTTCCATATTCAAAAATATTAAAATCTTTCTTTAATCTTGGTTCAATGAATTTAATAAACGAATACGTGCACCAGGGTATCGGATTTCCATTTGCATCAATTGACGTTTTAGTATTAAAACTTTTAAACCAACCATCATCACGTAGCCCGCTTTTTAAAAACAACTGGACTACTCCTCCAATTTTAATGAAAATTAGAAAACGCCAAACCATTTTTTTTATTTTTCGCATATACTTTTCAATAGTGTTTTATTTCTTTTTAATATTACTAATCCATAATGATGGATTATGCCATTTCTTCATAAATCCTTTTAATAATTGCATTTCATAATCTTCATAGAAAGAAATTAGATACAAAATAAATGGGAAAGTAATTATTAAAATCGTTTTTATGAGTATGTTTTCAAAGTATTGTTGTGAATTAATCAATGTACTAACTAAAAACAAGATTATACCAAGAGCAAAAAGTATTATTAATCGTTTATGTTCAAATACAATTTTGTAGAAAGTATTTGAAACCATCAGCGAAATGAAATATAAAAAAATAAAAGCTATTAATGTATTAAATGCTGCAGCCATAATTCCGTATTCTGGTATCAGAATAAAGTTTAATCCAATATTTAAAAGCGCCGAAACTATTGTTACTATTGCCACATAACTTGTTTTACCAACTAAATAAAAACCCAATGAAGATATAAGACTCATTCCAAAGAATACATAGGATAGTAATATTAATGGAACAACTTCATAAGAAGGAATAAAATCTTTGCTGTTGGAAAATAAAGTAATAATTTCTTTGCTAAATATGGATAAAAACAACGCACCCCAGATAAGAATATAAGTAGTATAAGTCATAATTTTACTATAATATTCTTTATCTCCTGGCTGATTGTAAATTTTATATGCAATAGGTAAAAGTGTTAGGCTTAATGGCATTATGAAGAACATATTAAGTATGCCGGCAATTCTGTAACCTAATTCATAAAGTCCAAGTGCTTGTTCATTTGCAAGGAATTTTATAAGAAATCTATCGCTGATATTTAGCAAAGTCATAGACAATGCGCTAAAGATTAAAGGTACACCAAACTTAAGCGATTTGATCGCTATATCATTATTAAATTTTAACCGCATTTGTTTTGCCATTATTGGTAATATTGCAATTAATACTATAATCTCTGAAAGTAGCTGGCCATACAAAACAGCTTCAATTCCCTGTTTTAATGTGGTAATTAAATAAATTGAAGTTAGCATCATCACCAAAAGCTTTACCAAATTCAAAGAAGTGTAAACAATTGATTTTTCATCAGCTCTTAATTTATTCATAAAAATGCTGCTCAAAACAGATATGGCAATTATATAAATAGAGATTTTTAGTAAATGATAATAATTTTCATAATCACCTAAAATTCCAGCAAAAACGTTCGCGCTCATTTCTCCAATGAAAATAAAAACCAACGTAACTATAAAGACAAGAATGCTTATTGAAAAAAGAATGGATTTTCTTTTTTCATCATTTTTTTCTTCATTTATAAATCGAATTAGCGATTGCCCTTGCCCTAACACCACTATTTGTATCATAATAGTGATAATTGCAGTTAATAAGCCTAATCTTCCAAACTCTTCAACTGAAAAATACTTAGTATAAATTGGTAATAGGATTATGCCTGACGCTTTTGAAGCAACGTTACTAACTCCATAAACTATCGAGTGTTTAATCAAATGTTTGAATTTTGAAAGCATAATTAAAATTTAGACGAATGTATTGAATAAGTGCTACTGGAATAAGATTATTTCTGAATAAAATGAAAAACCCTATGCAAGATAAGGCATAGGGTTTAAGTATTAAAGGTTACTTAGAATTAATTGCCAAATTTTCTCATCATACCAATTCTTAACTTATAATAATTATAATTTAAACCACAGTAATAAATTCTTGATTCATTACCCACTTTGATCCAGCAAGGATATGCAATTTTTACGGAAGCCCAATTGTTTGCTGTGCTTTTATTCGTAACAATCGGATTACTATAAGATTTAATCCAAACTAATCCATCTTTTGACGTTGCAAGCCCAAAGCCATTGCTGCTTGAATTACTGTAAATCATTTTTAATAATCCATTTTCTTCAATTACAGAAGGATAACTAATGCCATTTGATTCCCACTCAAGTTCACTATATAAAATAGGATTTCCAGAATATCGGTCAAAATTTATTCCATCACTTGAGATAGCAACCCCAATAGAATAGTTTGGCAAATTTCGTCCTGAATAATAAAGATAATAATATCCACCTTTTTTTATTACGGAGTTAACACCTATCTGATACTCCCACCCGCTTGTACCTCTAAGAATTGGTTCTGGATATTTTTGCCAATTTATTCCGTCAGTGGAAGTTGCTAATCCAATATGCCAATTATCATATTCACCTGAATTTCCACTGTAATACATTTTGTAAATACCATTTTCTTTTATAATTGCTCCGGCAGCTACAACTTTAGAATCCCAACTGTTATTAACCCCAGGGAACATTACAGGTTTACTATCAACTTTCCAATTTATTCCATCATAGGATTCACTATATAAAACATAAGATTTCCAAGGTTCATAATTAACTTGTCCTACACCCATATACCACATTTTATATATTCCATTATCATAAAATACTACTGGCTGTGAAACATATAGGTTATCATAATAACTTCCTGTGGAAGTAATCATTGGATTGCTTGGATAATCAATCCATTTTTGAGATTCACTTGTTCCCAAATTAATTGAAATATAAACCGAACCAGTTCCTGCGCCTGTAGGGTTTAATGTTAGGTTTACTTGGGTTGCAAAGCCTGCAAATATTTGTACATCAGTTTCGCCAGAGTATAAAACAACATTATTGTTATCCTCGGCATCAATTTTTAAATGCCACTCGCCTGTGTCAATATTATCAAGTAATACATCGGCTGTTGTATCAGATTTAAGATTTAACGTTCCGGTTATTGGCGAATAGTTTTCTCTTGTAAGATATGCTTTAATAGTAAAAACAGTTGCAGGCGCGTCTTGCTTATCAATTTTTAATAACACTTTTCCTGTATCTTTTGATGATACCGGATTGGAAACATTTTGTGAACAGTTAAATAGAAATGAAATTATAATTAAGATAGGAAACCAAATACCTTTTTTCATCTTGGACTCCGTAAAAGTTTACTGCAAAACTAATTTAATAAGAAAATATTATCAACATAATCTTTTTTACTTATGTACTGTAATTTTGTCTTACAATAATTATAAAAACATTTGTTGATAAACTTAATTAATGCTTTGTTCAAGAATTTGAACAATCCGCTCGGCTGCTTTACCATCCCATAGATCTGGTATTTCTCCTTGTTTGTTAAGTCCGGATAAAATTTGCATTGCAACCATTTCTGCGGAATTGAAGTCATCCCCAACAAGGTGATTTGTTCCTATATCAACTGTAACGGGTCTTTCGGTTGTTGTTCTAAGTGTTACACATTGCAAACCCATAAATGTACTTTCTTCCTGTATCCCACCGCTATCTGTGAGTATTAGCTTAGCATCTTTCATCAAACGGATAAAATCTATATAGCCAACCGGTTCAGTAAAAATAATATTTGAATTGACTTTTCTATTTATACCAAAACTTTCAATATTTTTTTTTGTTCTTGGGTGAATGGGAAAAACTATTTTTTTATGAGTTGCAAGCCGATTTAACATATCAATCAAATCAGATAGCCTTTGTTCAACATCTACATTGCTTGGTCTGTGCATAGTAACAAGAATATAATTGTTCTTCTCCAGACTGAATTTAGATAGGATGTTTGATTTATCAGCCTTTGGCAAAAAGTTTATTAAACTATCAATCATAACATGACCGACAAAATGAATTTTACTGTCATCAACACCTTCGTGCTTTAGATTTTCCATCCCACTTTTTTCAGTTACAAAAAGGTAATCCGAAATAGAATCCGTCAATATCCTGTTGATTTCTTCGGGCATTACTCTATCAAAACTTCTCAAACCTGCTTCAACGTGTGCAATCTTGATGTTTAATTTGCAAGCCGTCAAACTGCAAGCAATGGTTGAGTTTACATCTCCAACAACAATCACTAAGTCGGGTTTTTCGGTTACTAATACTTTTTCAAACTCGATCATAATATTAGCGGTTTGTTGGGCATGTGTTCCACCGCCAACACCTAAATAAAAATCGGGTTTTGGTAATTCTAATTCATCAAAAAATACCTTACTCATTTTTTCATCATAATGCTGACCTGTATGACAAATTTTATGAATTATCTTCTTTCCTGAATTACTTTCATCAACTTTATTGTTGTGTTTAATTATTGCCAAATGAATTGGTGCAACCTTCATAAAATTGGGGCGTGCGCCTACAACCGATATAATCTTCATAAAACTTATTGTATTATTTTAATTAGCGTCAAGTCTTTCTACTTGCTTTTTCTTTATTTCCATTCCTAATGATAAAAGTAACCCAATAATAATAAGCGAGCTTACAGCTAATGAAATATTTTTGCTTACTTCAAATGATGCAGGTGCATATACAAATTCCACTTTGTGATTGCCTTTGGGAACTACTATTCCGCGGAAGTTATGATTTGCTTTATAAATTTCAGTTTCTTTTCCGTCTATAAAAGCCTGCCATTTGTTTGCGGAAAATATCGGAATATTGAGTACTGGAATTTTATACTCAAAGGGTTTGCCGTAATAAGTATCGCTAAGAAATAAAAAATTATTGCCGCTTGCATTTACACTTAAAGTTATTTTTTCATCGGCATATTTTTCGATCTCAACTGATACTGTTGTATCGGGTACATCTACTTTAATATCCGCATCTTCAACAAAAGCAATCTGCTTGGGATCAAATTCATTGTTCTTTACTTTATTTAAAATTTCAATAGCGCTTGCTTTTTGAACTTTATCTGTAAAATAAGCACGCGGCAGTGCATTATCATTACGATAAACATAAGTTTTGTTGCCGCTGTAAACCAAACTAAAACCCTGATAGTTCATCGGCGTATCGAGTATAATGTATTTTGTATTTGTCATTCGCCATAAGGTAGGATTTGCAGGCGTGCCGAGAACTTCCATATAGTCTTCAAATGCGCGTGGTTTTATACCGGAATACCCGTACAAATCCTGTATTGAGAAATATGCATTGTAATTTGAGTTTTGAGAAATATTGCCTATTCCTTCCTTCTTAAGATTTATAATCCTGTATGTTGTTCTGTCATTCAATGATTCGAGCGCAGTTACATATTCTGGTTTTACAAATTGTTTTTCGATATCGGAATATTCCACATAAGTTTCGCCGCGATGATTGATGCGAAATAAATCGAAAAGTGATAGAACTACAATTGAGGCAATCATTAAATCTTTACTTAAAGATGATTTTATATAAGCATAAATCAATCCGAAAGTTGCCAATGCGAAAAAGAAAGCTAATCTTAAATCGCTTAAAAACATCTCAGACATATAATCGTGCAACTGCTGAAGCCTTGTTCCTTTTTCGCCTGTATCAACAGCGCGCGAAATAAACCAATCTTTAATTGGCGAGCCGAGTATGATTGTTAGAATAAAAATAACTGCAGCACCGATAAAAATATTTCTCAATAGATTATCATACTTTTTATTGCCTTCTTTTTTTAATGCGATGATCTTTGCAATTCCAAGTCCGGCAAGTATTGGTAAACTCAATTGCACAAGTACAAGCATCATTGATGGAACTCTGAACTTATCAAAAAATGGGAAGTAGTGATACATCAAATCATACAAGAAAGGTAATGTCCTTCCGAATGAAATGAATGTTGAAATAATAATCAGAATTGTTAAATATCTTATAAACGGATCTTTCCAATTTATAATAACCGAAAAAACAGCAAGCAAGAAAACTATAACGCCCATATACATTGCAACATCAACAAAAGGCATTTGCCCGAAGTATGTGTTTACTTCAACATCGGTATTGTTTGTAAGTGGTCCGTTATAAACCGATTTGCCGAATCCGTAATATGATGGAACAATCCATGTTAAAACTTCGCCCGGCGAAAAAGACCAGTTTGTATTATACTCGTAAAGATTTGTTTCTGTCTTTGAAGCAGCTGCCAATTGAACATCGAGAATACTTTCTGTGCCGCGTGTTGAGTACGGCGTGTATTCCCAGATCTGCGTAAAGTTGTCGGAAAGAGTTAATAAACCAATAAGCACTGCGGCAATAAAAATAAAACCGGATTTAACAAGTTGTATCGCCAAGAATTTATCTTTTAGTTTTGCGGCGTGTGCAAAGTAATAAAGAAAGTATATAAGTACTGCAAAAAAGATGTAGAATATTATCTGTACGTGCCATCCCAAAAACATAACGGGCATAAAAAAGAAAAGCAGCATAACATCAACAAAGCGGATTTTCTTTTGAAAGTTTAAAAGAAATAGCAGCAGCAGCGGGAAAACGAATATTGCAGTTAGCTTTGTTACATGCCCTATGTAAAGAAAAACAACCAGACCAGTACTGAACGAAACCGATAGTGCAGAAAATAAACTTATTAATCTGTCTTTGGTTCTGTTCATTATAAAAGCAAACATTGTAAAAGCAAGCGCAACTAAGTAAAAAGTCCACATTGCATATTCGATTGCAAAAGGAGCACTGAAGATATCCCTTACAGAATTTGTAACAACATAAATTAAATTAAACCATTTATAACCAACGGCAAGCGCATAGGCAGGCATTCCGGTAAAGATGTATGGATTCCAGAGTGTATAACCATCCTGATGGTTTTTCACATAATTTGTCATACTTTTGCTTGTAATAATATCGCCGGATTGAAATGTTTTGCCGCCAAAGTAAAGCGGTGAATAAAATAAAAGAAAGATCAACAATGTGATTAACAGAAGCAGCGGGGTTTGATACTTTAACGGAATATATTTATCAAGAGAAAATTCGGAAAGGAATGATCCATTTTTATTCTTTTGAGTGTTAATAACTTTTTTTTCTTTAGCAGCCATTTAATCTCCGCTTAAACTAATTTTAAAATTTACTTTTTTGCAATGAAATTTATTCCTGAACCCACAATGTTATCGAAATAAAAATCCATCATCATCATAAATAAAGTGAATGGGAATGTTACCAGATAATAAAAAGGCAGCAAAATCAAAAACAACTTAGAAAAATTAACCATCTTAATCGGATATTTTATCCCAAGCCGCCATGCTTTATCTCCCCAGCATCCGTAAGTATATTTTGATTGATAAGTCTTGTAACCAACTGGGTGCAACTTTGATTCTAATTCTTCTTTTGAATAACCATTGCGAGCATGTTCGCCGATAAAACTTTCATCATCGTCATCATGCGCATCACTGCCGCCATAAATTGATGGAGTATTAATTAAAAGATATCCATCCTGTTTTAAAGCATCGTGGAAATTCTTAAATACTTTAATATCATCGTGTATATGTTCCATTACATCCACGCAAACAATTAAATCAAACTTGTTTTTGTGATTAATGACGGTTAAATCTTCCACATTAAATCTTACATTATTAATTTTTTGCGATTTAAAAAAATCACGGCAATCTTCAATCCAATCTTCTTTTATATCAGAGGAATAAATTTCGCAAGGCTGCATTTTTTTTGACATAAAATATGAATACTGCCCGTAGCCGCATCCCGCATCGTAAATAAATATTTTTTTATTACCGAACATTTTTCTAAGTCGTTTTAATTCCCTGCGAACATACCATGAACGAAGAAACATCAAATCAAGAATTTTGTAAAATATGATTCTTAGAAACGTAAATCGTTTAATTATTCCGGCAAAAATATTTTTAATTGGATCGTAGTGCATTTTTTATGCTTTCAGATTTAACTTTTGCAGCGTTTCAATAATACTATTGTAAACCATTTCCGTTGTAATCGAATCCATGCAGGTAACTTTATAATCGCAATGAGATTTGTAACAAACTAAACAATCCAGCTCGGGAATTATCTTTTTAATTCTGCCGTAATCTTCAATCTCATTATGCGAAGTTGGACCGAATAAACAAATTATTTTTTTCTTTAAAGCAGTTGCAGCATGCAACGCCATCGTATCGGAGGTAACAAGAAGATCACAAAGATCAATAAGCGCAAAAAATTGGCGAAGATTATTAGAAGTGCCTGTATCAATTAAATGCGGATATTTTTCTTTAAGAATCTTGTTCCGCTCAATTTCATCAGGTCCGCCGTAAAGCAAAATCCCGATTTCTTTGTTCTTGCTTAGTTCTTCAATCAACTTAAAATAGCTTTCGAGATGCCACTGTTTATATTGCCATCTGGTACCGGCGCCAGTATTCAAGCCAACAAGATATTTAAATCTTGCAAGATTGTTCTTTACAAAAAACGATTGTTTAAAATCTTTTTCATCATTTGAAAGGCTTATTTGAATTTCATCTTTTTGATACTTCAGCCCGACAATTTCAAAAATAATTTGCTGATATGTTTTTTTATTTAATTTCTTCAGATCATCAAATGCGCCCATTTCGAGCCACTCAACCGCATTCTCATCTGCTGGAATAACTTTGCCTTTTTCATCCAATACAAAACCTTTTTTAATTTCAGCACAAGCTAATTTAGCAAGCGCCGCGCTTGTAACTGAAGCATCCGGATGAATAAGTAAATCAAATTTTTCTACAAGCAGCCGCGCAATTGTGTCGTTATTTTCTATCAACAGCAGTTGATCTACAAATTTATTATTTGCAAAAAGTTCTTTAGCATTTTTCTTTGTTATCCAGGTAATGTGGCAATCGGGATATTCTCTTTTTAATGCGGGAAGAAGCGAGGTAGTTCTTAACACATCGCCAACAGCATCCAATTTTATTATAAGAATTTTAAAACCAACAGGCTGATAATAATTACAATCATCGCATTTTATTCCTTCTTCTTTTGAAGGAGCGCAAGGTTTGTTACCCGGAAAATGCCGGCAGTCGGTTTTTAAAATCATCTAATTGTATCGTTAATAATAGTTTCAAATAAATCAGGCAGATTGCTAAACGCATTGTTTGCAATCCTGTTTTTAATATTCGCTTCAAAATTAATCTTTTGGCGATGCTCAAAAAAATTAATTATTCCGTTAACAAGATCTTTTTTCGAATCAGGTTTTATAACAAAACCAGTTTTCCCTTCATCAACAAACTCTGCAAGCCCGCCAACATCCGTAACAAGAACAGGTTTGTAAAATCCGTAAGCAAGATTTAGTATTCCGCTTTGAGTGGCACTTCTATACGGCAGTACAACTAAATCTGCAGGCATAAAATATTTTGCAACTTCTTCATTAGGTATAAACTTGTTAAGCAGTTTTACGTGCTTATTTAACTGCAAAGATTCAACTTTTTCAGAGTAATAATTTTCATCTTCGTAAAACTCGCCCGCGGCAATAAGTTTATAAGATTCATCACTCTTTACTAATTCGGATAATGCTTCGATGAGCAAATCCAATCCTTTATACTTTCTAACATATCCAAAAAATAAAAGCAATTTTGAATTTTCTTCAAAGCCAAAATAGGATTTGGATGAGTTTGTTTTGGTTTGTTCTTCAAAATTATAGCAATCATAAACAGGCAGTTCGGATTTATATACTTTCCTTTTTCCTGCAATTGATTTTATATCCTGCTCAACTTTTTCCGAAAGCGTTAAGAATGATGAAGCATTTAACAAGCCTATTTTTGTAAGTAGTTTATCTATAAAATTTGCCTCGTGCGAAATAACATTTTCCGTTATGAACAAAATTTTGCCGTAATATTTTTTTCTGATACAAAACGAAATTGTAAAATGACAAAAAGAAAAAAACGGGTGCCACCAATCAAACACAACAAGATCTGCTTTTTCATTCCTTATCTGCGAGGCAACATTAATCCAGTTAAATGGATTGATAGAATTTATCAAGCGCTGGTTCGGGGCTTTTTTTATTGTCTTCCCACTTTCATCATACTGTGTTTTTCCAGGAAAAAGCAGCGAAGGATAAAGCAGCTTATAATTAAATATCTTAACATCAAACTTATCTTTCAAAACGTCGTAAACGTGCGAAACAAAAAGTGAATTTCCGCCGCGATATGGATAAGCAGGACCAATAAGAATAATTTTTTTCATGGCTGGCAAATCATCTTGAAATCATTTTGAAAATTTTTGAAAAGAGAATTGACAGAAAAAATTTTACAATAATGGCAAATCAAAAAATCCCTTAATTCCTGTCCTTAATAACATATTCTCTTTCATCCTGAGATTGATGTACAAGCATTTCGCCGAGCAGACCAACGGAAAAAAACTGAACACCAACAATTATTAAAAGCATACCAAAAAACAACATCGGTCGGTTGCTTAAAGATTGACCGCTAAACCACAGGTATGTTAAATATCCGTTCACAATCAAACCGAGGAAAAAAGAAAGTGCTCCCAAAAATCCAAAAAAGTGCATCGGACGTTTAATATATCTTCCGACAAATGTTACTGTTATTAAATCTATAAAACCTTTAAAGAACCTTGAAATACCAAATTTTGTTTTTCCGTATCTGCGTGGATGATGTTTAACAGGAATCTCAGTAACAGTAAAACCATTCCATTTTGCAAGCACCGGCACATAACGATGAAGCTCGCCGTAAACTTTTATGTTTTGTACAACTTCTCTTCTGTATGCTTTTAGTCCGCAATTAAAATCGTGAATCTTAATTCCGCTAAATAATTTAGTTACATAATTAAAAAACTTTGAGGAATATTTTTTTATAAATGGATCGAACCGTTGTTTTTTCCAGCCGGAGCAAAGATCAAAACCTTCGTCCAATTTTTTAAGCAGATTAACAATTTCCTGCGGGTCATCCTGTAAATCAGCGTCCATTGTAACAACGGCATCGCCGGTAACAGCGCTAAATCCCACTTGCAATGCTGCTGATTTGCCGTAATTTTTTCTAAAGCTGATATACTTAATTCTATTATCTGTTCTTGCAAATTCTTTAATGATTTTAAGAGAATTATCAGTACTTCCGTCATCAATAAAAAGCACTTCGTAAGGTTTGTTGATTGGCTTTAAAGCCTTTCTAATTTCGTTCAAAAGCGGTTGAAGCGATTCTTCTTCATTCAATAAAGGGATAACAATTGAAATTTTTTGAAAACTTACGCGGGCTGTTGGAACAGGGGTTTCTGAACCTTGAGGCTTATAATATCTTTTCTTGGGATAATAACGGCGCCCGCCTTTGCGAAAGTTATCTGTTTTGCCTGATTCACTTTTTTCAGCGGAATCAGTTTTATTTTGTTCGATTTCTGCCACAATTACCTTTGTTTAATTCATTTCAAAATTAAGCCAATAATCGCTCAAAAACAATTTGAGAATGTTTTGTTTAATTGCTTTAGATTGTGGTAATTGTAGTAAATGCAAACGGCATTGAGACAATTTAGCATCAATAAGCCGTCTGCATTATCTTAGTTTATGCTCCTTTTTACATCCAATATTTTTATTGAATTGGCTATTCAACAATTTTTATTTTGACTTCAAGTTCTTTATCAAAGTGTTTTTTGTAAAGTACTTTATACTTTTGGTGATCAGTGGATTTAACGGGCGTATCATTTACAAGTGTTTCGTCTTTGTTTATTTCAAGATCAAAATCCTCATCCACAGAATTTATATAACCATCCTTAACAAGTTCTCGTTTCAAATCATCAAGAAATGAATTCAGCTTTTTCATTTCGCCTTTACTATCGTGGATTTTGATTTTGAGTCCTTTTAAGTTTTTCTTTAGTTCTTTCATATCATCGCGGAAATTTTTCATATCAAATACAGAACTATCAATCTTAAAATCAAAATCTTTAAACTGCTCGCTCAAATGCTCCGTTTCTTTTTTAAACTTGTCCATATCAATATGGATATCAATATTAACATCAGTAGGAATCGGCGGTTCCGGAATGTTGCCCAGCTCATCTTCTAATTCCTTCACATTGTTCTTAAAATCTTCAGAATCAATGTAGATCTCAATTTTCTTGTTTTTTAATTCGTTTAAGTTTTCCTCAAGTTCTCTCATATTTTCTTCAAAAGCCTCGTCATCAAATTCAAACTTAAATTGCATAAAATCATCTTCATCAATCTGATGTTTGAATTTTTTCATATCATCGGTAAACTTATCAACATCAAACTTAAAACGATGAACTTTACCGGATAAATTATGATGCTCGGATTTCAGCCCGTTAAGTTTTTCATAGATCATTTCTCTGTGTGTATCAACAAACTCTTGCGGAATTCTTATTCCGTCCCTGTAAACTGCGGCAATATCATCATTCTCAAAATCCACTTTCCACTCGGAACCTTCATCTTTAAAGGAAAAAGATTTATCGGATTTATAAGCAGTATCTCTGTTTGAGTTTCCGTTCATATTTGCTGAACAGCCGCCAAAAGCCAGCAGTACAATAAAAACAGATGCGGCAAATATTATAGCCGTTATACTTGTTTTTACTTCGGTATTTGTAAAATCAATTTTCATAATGAGCCTCTTAATTTAGTGTTCTTTGTTTAAGACATAAGCAGGATAAAATAAGTTTCGCTGTAACTGAGTTTTTATAAAGGGTGGCAAAGTTGCTTGATGAAAGGAAGATAAATGGAATGAACGAAACAGCTATTTCCAGAACCCATATTTTTTTGTATGCAAGTAAGCGAGATAACCAACTGCCCCCGCTTGAGCCAGCCCTAAAACAGTGCGCATAGGATCAAATTTTGAGTTTTCTAAATATGAGTTGTACAATGGCAAAAGATAGTGCGGAGTGTTTTCGCTTTTACTAAATGCCGAGTTTGATAACGAGATTGATGTTCTTAGCCATAAAGTTTGCATATCGTTATTAAACGATGTATCAATGTTTGGGTTGTTGAAAAAATGATAAAGTTCAAACTCATTATGGATTGCATCGTAATTATAAAATTGATTGGGTGTAGAAATTAAAGAAAGTGAATCGGCTGCTGGTAACTTTTTCGGTTCATCGTTTTGTTGAGCGTACAAAAACGGAAAGAAAAATAAAAAACAGAATAATCCTGTAAAAAACATTTTAGTTATAACGTCTGAAAAACTAAACTCAAAGTGTAATGTAAATTTCAATTTATCCATCACAAATTTTTAATAGATTAATAAATCTTAAAAACAAAAGCGTCTCAATTGAGACGCTTTTATTATTCTAAAGTTCTATGCTATTGTTATTTCTTTTTCTGCGTAAACATCTTGAATGACGTTTAATAATTTTACACCTTCTTCCATCGGGCGCTGGAAAGCTTTACGACCGGAAATCAATCCCATTCCGCCTGCACGTTTATTTATTACGGCAGTTTTTGCAGCTTCTGCAAAATCATTTTCACCGGATGCACCGCCGCTGTTAATTAAACCTGCACGACCCATATAATTATTAATAACCTGATAACGTGTTAAATCAATCGGGTGATCTGTTGATAAATCCGTATAAACTTTTTTGTGAGTTTTACCAAAACCTTTTAACGAAAGATAACCGCCGTTATTTTCGGGAAGTTTTTGTTTAATAATATCTGCTTGAATAGTAACACCGAGATGATTAGCCTGACCTGTTAAATCCGCAGAAACATGATAATCTTTATCCGATTTGAAAGCATTATTTCTTGTATAGCACCAAAGTATTGTACCCAAACCGAGTTCGTGAGCATACTGGAAAGCTTCGCTAACTTCTATTATTTGTCTGCTGCTTTCTTCCGAGCCAAAATAAATAGTAGCGCCAACTGCGGCAGCGCCCATATCGTAAGCTTGTTCAACACTTGCAAACATTATCTGATCAAATTTGTTTGGGTAAGTAAGTAGTTCATTATGATTGATTTTTAATATATAAGGAATTTTGTGAGCATATTTTCTTGCCGTCATTCCAAGCACGCCAAGTGTGGAAGCAACTGCATTACAACCGCCTTCAATAGCAAGCTTAACAATATTTTCAGGATCGAAGTAAATAGGGTTTGGCGCAAAAGAAGCGCCGGCGCTGTGTTCAATTCCCTGATCAACAGGAAGTATTGAAACGTAACCTGTTCCAGCAAGTCTTCCTGAATTAAAAATTGCTTGTAGATTTCTTAATACATTAATATTTCTATCAGAATGAGCAAATATCCTATCAACAAAATCTGCGCCCGGCAGATGTAACTGTTCTTTAGGAAATTTTGCTTTATAAGATAAAAGTGAATCAGCTTCGCTGCCGAGTAGTTCTTTAATTTTGTTTAACATTATTTCTCCGTTTTTAGTGAGTTTAAAAAGTTGTTCATATTTACAGTACTAAAATAAGCTAAGCGGCAAAGTATTTCAATTTATATCATCAATATGTGAAATTTAATTACCGATGCAAAAACTATAAAACGTCATTCAGGTTATAAATGCGCATAATATAAATGTTAAAAATTTTTACTTTTGCAATAATTACAGGTTATATAGTGTAAATAAGCACTAATTAACAGGGGAAATCCGTTTTTTGATTTGAACAAAATTAAAATCCAAACTGGCACAACTGTTGTCAGGTTAAGCTAAAATTCAATAAACAATAATCAAAAAAAATATTTAGACTTTAGTGATAGAACTCTTAAACAAAAGTATTTCCGTAATTCTACCTGAATTTTTAGATAAGAATCACTTAGAAGAACTACACTCGATTTTTAATACCATTTTAGTAAATAAACCGGATGCACATATTGATGGTTTATTGAACAGCGAACTAAGGATTGAAGACAGCTTTAATTTCCGTTTACAAGTTGATACTTTAATTACTTTTTCTCAAAACCGTATTGATCGGGATAAATTTTTAGTTTTACTTTTATATCTTAGCCGCGCCGCTATAATTAACGGCGAACATTTGGTTGCTGTTGATATAAATGAAAAAATTATTGCTCTAACTGCAAACGACAAAGATTTAATTAATCTTTGTGCAAACGCTTTTCTATCAATTGGCGATATTTACAGCAGGCAATCAAACTGGCAAAAAAGTATTGAATACATTAACAGCGCATCTGAACTTTTTAGCTCTGTAAATGATTTAAAAGGCGTTGCAAGCTGCGAAAATCTTCTCGGTACTATTTACGGAGATCTTGGAGATATTAATAAAGCAATCGAAAATTTTGAATCCGCTCTCGAAAAATCAAATGACGATCAGAATTATCTGCTTAAAGGAAAGATCGAAATTAATCTTGGAATTGTAAACAGTATCATTGGCTCATTTGATGAGGCTTTAGTTTTCTTTAAACGTGCACTACTTAATTTTGAAAAAATCGGCGATAAAAACAGACTCGCAGAAATTCATCAGAACATTGGAATGGTTTACGCAAGAAAAGGTGATTTTACTTCTGCCATTAAACAATTTGATGAAAGCCTCGCATTGTCTTTTGAAATTAACTATTTGCAGAATATTGGAATTGCATATCTTAATAAATCTTATGTCTTTTCTCAGATTGGTGATTATGCGCTGGCAACCGCTTTTACAAATAAAGCAATGGAAATTGCACATAAACTAAATGATAAGCTGACGATGGCTGAAGTTTATAAAATTAAAGGAATTATTGAACGTAATCTTAAAAGTTACACAACTGCTGAAAATTACTTTATTACAAGTTTGCGCTTGAATAAAGAATCCGGTAACCAACTTAACGAAGCAGAAACTAATCGCGAGCTTGGCTTGTTATTTAAAGAAACAGGTAAAACATTGGAAGCTAAAGAATGTTTTAATGCAGCATTAATCTTTTTCAAGAAAGTAAATTCAATACCCGATGTAGTTGCTGTTGAAAATTTATTATCTCCAAAGTAACGACAGTTTAATAAAGTTAGATTCGTGTTGTTGAATAAGCTTACTTTACAATACTGGCTTATGTAATTAAGATTAGATATAGCGATTTTAAATTTTTTCCCTTACAAACATCTTATAAAAATGAACCGGCAATACCCACGCAAAATTTACTTTCTCTTTCTCTCAATATTCTTTACAATATCAATATCTGCGCAGGTTGATGATAGTTTCACCGAAGATTTAATTGAACGCAACAAGTGCGGATTATTTGATGAACAAAATGATATTACTCAGGATATTTTTGCGAAGTATTGGGATTACAGCTACGATAGTTTATTGGCAGATTTAAAATTATGGCAAGCAAGCAGCTATGTAAAAATTGATTCAATCGGGTTAAGCGTTCAGCAAAGACCATTGTGGCGGTTAACAATTTCAGAAGACCCAAATAATGCAGCAGGTAAAAGAACTGTTCACATTCATGCACGCACGCATCCGCAGGAAACAGAAGGATTTTGGGTTACTGATGAAATAATTAAAATTCTTTTATCTGAGACTGAACTTGCAAAAACTATAAGAAGGAACTGTGTTTTTTACATAATCCCGATGTATAATCCCGATGGCGTTCAGCTTGAATATCCGCGCAGAAATGCAAACAATATTGATATTGAAAGCAACTGGAATACCTTTCCGCATCAGCCGGAAGTTGCCGCATTAAAGGCTAATTTTATAAAACTGATGAATTCTACCGATCCGATAGAAGTCATGTTAAATATGCACTCGTCATCGGATTGTGAAAGATATTTTGTTTACCACCATGAAAACGGAACATCTGCATCCTTTGCAATTAAAGAACAAAATTATATTAATTCAGTGCGAAGTTATTTTATAGATGGAATTGAGCCATATACTAATTTTGTAAGCTGGGCTAACGGCACCGCCTTGCAATATCCTGAGAGCTGGTTCTGGGTCAATCACAAAGAAAATGTAATGGCTATTACTTATGAAGATATGTATCAATGTGCAGGAACAGGAAAATTTGATGTTACGGCAAATGCAATACTGCGCGGCACAATGGATTACTTGGGCATAGTAACGAATGTTGAACAAATTGCAGAAACAACTCCGGCAAAATTCGAGTTACTTCAAAACTATCCAAATCCATTTAATCCTGTAACAAAGATAAGATATTCAATTCCGACCTCACCTCAGTCCTCTCCTTCGCAAGGAGAGGAAGTAGGAGTTGTAACTTTAAAGGTTTATGACATACTTGGCAAACAAGTGACCACACTTGTAAACGAGCAAAAACATGCTGGCAATTATGAAGTAGAATTTTCAGCAGCACAACTTGCAAGCGGCGTTTACATATACAGATTGCAAGCAAACGATTTTGTGAACTCAAAGAAAATGTTGCTGTTGAAATAAATTATCTGTTTTGAATGCTTTTAAAATCAAATAATATACTTTATACTAATCCTGTACTGTATTATTTTTCCCACAACAATTTATAGCTCATCATGCTTAAAACATTAGAAATAAAAGATTACGCACTAATTGATAAAATAATTATTGAGTTTGGAAAAGGACTTAATATTATTACCGGCGAAACCGGCGCGGGCAAATCTATTTTAATTGATGCAATGAGTTTGATGCTTGGTGAAAGAGCTTCGGTTGAGGTTGTTCGCAAAGGCGCACAAAAATCTATTGTAGAAGGAATTTTTGATGTTGAGAGAAATCTGAAAGTAAAAATTTTTCTTGAAGAAAATGAAATTGAATTTCTGCCCGAACTAATAATACGCCGTGAAATTTCTCTTAAAGGTTCTAACAGATGTTTTGTTAATGATTCGCCTGTTTCGCTAAACATTGTAAAAGAACTTGGCGATTTACTTGTTGATCTGCATGGACAGCATGAGCATCAATCGTTGCTGCGGATAGAAACGCATGTTGATTTTCTTGATGAATATGCCGGCAATCAAAAGCTGATTGATGATTTTAAGCATGTTTATAAAGATTTAATCAGCAAGCAAAATGAGTTAAAAGATCTTAAATCAAAAGAAAATTCCCTTAAAGAAAAAAAAGAAATTTATTCATTCCAGCTTAAAGAAATTGAAAATATAAATCCGCAGCCTGATGAAGATGAACAAATAATAAGCGAACTGAACATACTCGAAAACTCCGAGAAGTTAATGCAACTAACTGAGGAAGTTTACAGCAAACTTTATGAAGATGAAATCTCGGTTATTGTTTTGCTTGCTGAAGTTAAACATAAGTTAAGTCAACTTTCTCAGATTGATAAATCTTTTCTTGAATCCAAAAGCGAATGTGATTCCGCTTTGACAATTATTAAAGAACTTTCAAGCGCAATCCGTAATTACAAATCGCATATTGATATAAACCCAAAAGATATTGAGGTAAAACGCGAACGGCTTGGAGCAATCAATCTATTAAAGAAAAAATACGGCGGTTCAATAGAAAAAATAAATGAACATAAAAAACAGATAGCCGATGAGATTGAACTTGCGGAAAATTTTTCGGGAGCGATTGATAAACTTGAAACTGCAATTTTAAACTTGCGGAACTCTGCTGGAACAGCCGCGGAAAAAATTTCTTCGGTGCGGAAAAAATTTGCCGTAAAAGTGGAAGAGGAAGTAAAAAAAGTTCTCACACAACTTGGTATTCCCGATCCGAATTTTGAAGTGCACATTGTTCAAATGCCTGCCGGAAAGAAGGATGATAATTTTGTAATCTATAAAAACAAATCTTACCTTTTTAACAATAAAGGATTTGATGAAGTAGAGTTTTACATCAGCACAAACACGGGCGAAGATTTAAAACCATTAAACAGAGTTGCTTCGGGTGGTGAGATTTCCAGAATTATGTTATCGCTAAAAACAATACTCGCAAAAAGCGACCAACTGCCTGTACTTATTTTTGATGAAATTGATACTGGTATAAGCGGAAGAATTGCACAAAAAGTCGGCGCTGCGCTTAAAGAACTTGCATCACATCACCAAATAATTTCTATAACTCATCTGCCGCAAATTGCTGCAAAGGCTGATCACCATTTTTCTGTTGAGAAGATAGAAAAGAATGAAAGAGTTACAAGCAGCATAACAAAACTTAATGCTGATGAACGAATAAGTGAAGTAGCAAAACTTTTAAGCGGAGAAAAAATTACAGAAACTTCTTTGAATACCGCTCGCGAATTAATTGGAGATTTGAGTTAACATCAAGTACTTCTTTGTTAAAAGTACCGCATCGTTTTTAAGTTACTATTTCCACGCCAACAGGACAATGATCCGAGCCCATTACATCGGGCAGAATAAAGGCATTTTTAATATTGTTTTTAAAATTATCCGATACGAAAAAATAATCAATGCGCCAGCCAACGTTTCGCTCGCGTGCGCGAGTTACTTGATCCCACCAGCTGTAATTATCAGGCTCCTGATTAAACATTCTAAAAGTATCAGAATATCCATTGGAGAAAAATTTATCCATCCATTCTCGTTCAATAGGAAGAAAGCCGGATACTTTTGAGTTTTCTTTTGGGCGCGCCAAATCTATTTCCTTATGCGCTGTATTTACATCGCCGCAAATAATAAGTTTTTTGCCTTGCGATTTTAAGTTCTCAGTGTAATCAAGGAATGCATCGTAAAAATCCATTTTATATTTCAAACGGTCTTCGCTTGCTTTGCCGTTTGGATAGTAGATGTTAATCAATACAAAGTTATTATAATCTGCAACAATAATTCTTCCTTCGTCATCAAACTTTGGAATCCCAAAACCGTGCTCAACTTTTACAGGCTCTTGCTTTGTGTAAATTGCAACTCCGCTGTATCCTTTTTTAATTATTGATGAAGAAAAGTATGATTTATAGCCATCAATATTTTTTAATTCATCTGATAATTGTTCGGGCACCGCCTTTGTTTCCTGCACGCAAAGTATATCGGGATTTTCATTAAGCACCCAATCTATAAATCCTTTTTTCTGAACGGCGCGAATTCCGTTTACATTCCACGAGAGTAGTTTCATCGCTACTTATCCTTTCGATTTTTATTACTTCAAAATAGTGATATTAGCCTGATTGTAAAACTATGAATCTTTTTTAATCACACTGAATCATACAATCACAAAAACAAAATTTATTTATTAATTAAAAATCAAGTAAAAAATGCTAAGAACAAATTTAACACATGTACTTTCGGAAAAAGATCACTCCGAATTAATTAACAGCAACGAAAATGTAATGATATGCTGCGGCAGAATGGGTCCGATGTGCATTCCTGTTTACGAAGTTATGGAAGAGATAGAAAGCGAATACAAGAATGTAAAGTTTGCCGATATGGAATTCGACTCGCCGGATGCCGCAGTAATAAGAAACTTACCTGAAGCAAGAAGTTTTCAGGGTTTACCTTTTACAATTTATTATAAGAACGGAAAAGTTGTAAAAGCAACAAGCAGCATTCAATCAAAAGATCAGGTTACCTCAATACTTGATGAGCAATTTGGGAAGTAAACATATTTTATTTACTGAAAAGAGTCACATTTTCAATTGAGTTCCATGTAAAGTTTAGTTGAGTTTATTTTTACAAAGCAAATCTTCTACTTTTATTTGCGTTATCTCCTTTCTGTGTTTTAGACAAATGTCCATTAATTGAATTATTAATTTCGATTTTATAAATAATCTTTAGTAATTTAGAACAATAAAATTTCTTGTTTTAACTATCAATATGTCTAATTTATTAGAAGGGACTTAAAGTATGTTTAAATTATTTTTTTCTTTTATTTTGATTTTATTTTTAGTAGCTGGCTGTGGACCTGGTGATTTGAAAGATGAAATTGTTGGTAAACAGTGGACTGTTAAAACAATTCAAGGTAAAGGAATAATTGAAAGCGCTAAACCATCTGATATTACACCTTTTGATAATGGTGTTTCATATTTAATTTTTACAGAATCTATGGAAGTTTCAGGTTCAACTGGGTGCACTGCCTTTATGTCGGGCGCTTATACTATAACTGATAATCAGATTAGTATAGACCCTAAAGTTACGACTCCAGGCAACTGTCCTGAACCTACGGAAAAGAACTTTCTTGAGGCTTTAAAATTAGTAAATAAGGCAAAAATTGAAGACAAAAATTTAACTTTGTTTGATGGCGATAAAGAAGTTATGACTTTAGTTGCAACTGCCAAAGTTAGTGTAATTAAGCAAACTGTTAAAGATGATGAGTAATGACGTCAGTCCATTTAATCTATATACAACTGGTTTACTATAAAATAGGATAAGCTAATTAGCAAACTTCTTTAAGTTTTAATGTGCTTAATGATCTTAGCTCTAAAAACTGTAAAGTAAGCTAATCAAGTAATCCGGCAATAATCGCACTAAATTGATTACTGATTTCAGCCCGATCAAATTGTCTTACATAACTTTGGTCGGGTTTTATTTTATCTAACTCTTCAAAAAAACTGCTTACGTTTTCATCATAACCAAACATCATTCCGGCGCCGGCATCATTAATTATTTGTTTTACTTCCGTGTTGTTGTTTCCGAAAGAAATTATCGGGTTGCCTGTTCGCAGCGCTTCAAATAATTTACCCGGCACATGGCGCGGCTCCGATGAACATACAAGTAAAATATCTGCCGCTAATATTTGTTTGATCATTTCCTGATATGGTAAAAATCCTGTGACTTCAACAAAATCCTTTAATCCGGTTTCATACAAAAAATTCAATACTTCAATATCAACAGTACCGATAAATTTTATTTTTATTTTATTTCCCTTATCATTTTCAATCTTAATTTGCCTCCAGAGATTTTTGGGATTTTGAAACGCAAACATATTGCCTGCATTAACAATTGTTTTTTCTTTTTTTTCTGTTTTTGTAAAGTCAACATCTTTAAATGAATTTTCATCATAACCCCAATAAAGTACATTCGTTTTATCTTTTAAAAAATTATATTTTTTATGATAATCTTCTTCCAACGATCTTGTTACAAACACAACTTGCTTTGCATTTTGCAAAACAGTACGTTCAAAATAATTATCAAGATTTATTGCAGGTGTACTCCGTTTTAAATTGTTGTAATAAGCTATATCAACCCAAGGATCTATAAAAACAGGGAAGTGCGGAATTGAAAACAGTTTGCTTAATTTTAAGCCAATTAAATGTGTGCTATGCGGCGGACCATTTGTAACAATTGCATCCACTTTGTTTTTTTTGATGTAATCGCTTGCAGCTTTTACGGCTGTAAAATACCATCCAACCCGTGCATCGGGTACAAATAAATTAAGCCTTATCCACAAAGAAATTTTATGTGTGATGCTTTTATTTTCGGTCGAGATGGTTTCAGATGATACAAGTTTTTCCTCTTTCGTTTTTCCGGTAAACATTCGATATATATCAAACGGCTCCAATGCTTTTGATTTTATAACTTTCCAGTTTGGATCAACTTTAGATAAAAGGCTTTCATCTTTTTGCGTGAAGGTTTCATTTTCAACCGTTAAGATAACCGGTTCAATTTCATCTTTGGGAAGATGACGTATTATATCAAGCGGCAGATGAAGCGATGCTTTACCGGACGGGGGCCAGAAATATGTTATGAATAAAACGCGTTTCATTTAATTTTTAATGCCTACAAATCTTAAAACATCAGCCAGTCCTTTATGAAAATTCCCTTCATTAAGTTCTACGGTTTTATTATCCATCATTTCGATATAAAATTCATCAAACGTAGCAAGCAAAACTTCATCATCGTAAAGCAAATCAATATTCTGCGGTCCGCCTGAAGAATTATTTATTTGTTCTTTGTTAAAAACTTCTATGATCAATCTTCCTTGTTTCTTTAATGATTTCTGAATTTTGGGAAAAACTATCTTTCTTAAATCATCATCAAGATGAACAAAAATCATAACAACACAATCGTAAATATTTTCTTTAAAGTTGTAGTCATTCAAATCAGCAACAGTATAATTTATAGCAACATTATTTGTGGAAGCAAGTTTCAAAGCCTTATTTTTAGCCGATGAACTGAAATCAACTGCGTCAACATTCCAGCCAAGTTTAGCGGCATAAACAGCATTGCGCCCTTCGCCTTCGGCAATAAAAAGAATTTTACCGGGCGTTAGTTTATCAATCTGTTCTTTAAAAAATTGATTAGGTTCGGTTCCATAAACAAACTCACTTTCCGAATATCTTTTATCCCAAAAATCTTTACTCATTATTTTTAATACCAAAAATTTATAATCAAATTTATGTAATTAAAGCAATAACATAAAGTAACTCAATTAAATTTGGTTTCACTATTTTTACATAGTTAATTTAAAGCACAATTTATGAATGTAAATATCAAACACATAAATAAGTTTATCGTTGTTGGCGATAGAGTTTTAGTAAAACCCGTTGATGACCCTGGCAAAACCAATACCGGTTTATATTTGCCCGCCGGCATTTCTGAAAAAGAAAAAATACAAAGCGGCTATGTTATAAAAGTTGGTCCCGGATACGCTACATCCGCACAGATGGAAGACGAACCATGGAAAGAAACTAAAGACCCGGTAAAATATATTCCGCTGCAATCTAAAGAAGGCGATCTTGCAATATTTTTGCGCAAAGAAGCTTTTGAGATTGAGTTTGAAAGTGAAAAATTTTTAATCGTGCCTAACTCGGCTGTTTTGCTGCTTATAAGGAATGATGATTTTATTGTTTGAGAAATAAATAACCATTTGTTTGTTATTACTTAACTCAAGTTGAGCAGCGATCATGCTGCATTCATTTCACCATCTTAAAATTTACTAAATAGAGATTCCGAAACGATCCAACAATTAACGGATAGACTGCCTAATAAGTTACTTCTTCACTTTTATAAAAAAGCATCACACAAAATTCGCGAAGTAAATCACTTTAGGATTTGCATCTTCAAAAATTGTAATCAATTTAATTTTTAGAATTACAATTTCTTATCTTTACTCAAAAGAAATAATTTATTATCAAACAGAGGATAGAATAATGACAGCAAATTATGATATGATAAAAAAAGTTTATTCCGGTTATAAAGAAAAACTAAACGAGATAAGAAAAGTTATAAATCGTCCGCTAACCTATGCAGAAAAAGTTTTATACACACATCTTTGCGATAAACTTGAAAAAGAATACAAGCGCGGTAAAGATTATGTTGATCTTGCACCCGACCGTGTTGCGATGCAGGATGCAACTGCTCAAATGGCTCTTCTTCAATTCATGTCTGCCGGCAGAAAAACTACCGCAGTTCCCTCAACAGTTCATTGCGATCACTTAATACAGGCGCAGGTTAACGCAGACGAAGACTTAAAAAGAGCAAATATTGAAAACAAAGAAGTTTATGATTTTCTCGAAAGTATTTCTCAAAAGTACGGAGTTGGATTCTGGAAACCGGGCGCTGGAATTATTCATCAGGTTGTTTTAGAAAATTATGCTTTTCCGGGTGGAATGATGATCGGTACTGATTCACACACTCCAAATGCAGGCGGGCTTGGTATGATTGCTATCGGAGTTGGCGGCGCAGATGCAGTTGATGTTATGGCTGGTATGCCGTGGGAGTTGAAATGGCCCAAACTAATCGGAGTTAAATTAACCGGAAAGTTAAACGGCTGGGCTTCGGCAAAAGATGTAATCCTAAAACTTGCTGGCATACTAACTGTTAAAGGCGGAACTGGCGCAATTGTGGAATATTTTGGTGACGGAACAAATTCAATTTCCTGCACAGGCAAAGGAACTATTTGTAATATGGGCGCAGAGATTGGCGCAACTACTTCCGTATTTCCTTTTGATGAAAGAATGTCATCCTATTTAAGAATTACAAAACGCGTAGATGTTGCTGCACTTGCAGAAGGATTGGCTGATGAACTTAGCGCCGATAAAGAAGTTTTTGAAAATCCAGAAAAATATTACGATCAAGTAATTGAAATAAATTTATCGGAACTTGAACCGCACCTTAACGGACCTTTTACACCTGATAAAGCAGTGCCTATTTCAAAAATGAAAGAAGCGGTAATTAGTGAAAATTATCCTGATAAAATTTCTGTTGGTTTAATCGGAAGCTGCACAAACTCCAGTTACGAAGATATTGACCGCTCTGCGAGCATTGCAAAACAGGCAATCGAAAAAGGATTGGTTGCAAAAGCGCAATACACAATTACACCGGGCAGCGAGCAAGTGCGCGCTACTATCGAAAGAGACGGACAGCTAAAAACTTTAACCGATATTGGCGGAGTAATTTTAGCTAATGCTTGCGGACCCTGTATTGGAATGTGGAAAAGAATGGATATGAAATCCGGCGAAAGGAATACAATTGTTACATCCTTTAACAGAAATTTTGCAAAACGTAATGACGGAAATCCTGAAACACTTGCATTTGTTGCATCACCGGAAATTACAACCGCTTTAGTAATTGCAGGAAGTTTATCTTTTAATCCGATAACCGACGAACTTGTAAATGAAAAAGGCGAGAAAGTAAAACTTGATGCGCCAACAGGAGAAGAACTTCCGCCGCGTGGTTTTGATGAAGGCAGTTTGGGATTTGTTGTTCCTGCCGAAGACGGAAGCAAGGTAGATGTTAAAGTGGATATTAAAAGCGATAGACTGCAATTGTTAACTCCTTTTGCTCCTTGGGATGGAAAAGATTTAATTGATCTTCCGGTTTTGTTAAAAGCTTTTGGCAAATGCACAACGGATCATATTTCTATGGCTGGTCCGTGGTTAAAATTCCGCGGTCATCTTGATAACATTTCAAACAATATGTTTATCGGAGCTATTAACGCATACACAAAAGAAGCGGGCAAAGTAAAAAATATTTTTACAGGCGAAACTAAATCTACGCCCGAAGTTGCGCGCGAGTATAAAACAAGCGGCATAAACTGGGTTGTAATCGGCGATGAAAACTACGGCGAAGGTTCATCACGCGAACACGCTGCAATGGAACCGAGATTCCTTGGCGGCAGAGCAATTATTGTAAAAAGTTTTGCACGCATCCACGAAACAAACTTAAAAAAACAGGGAATGCTGCCTCTTACTTTTGCAGATCCTAAAGATTATGATAAAATAAAAGAAGATGATAAAATTGATTTGCTTGTTTCTTCAATCGCACCGGAAAAGCAAGTTAAGATGATCTTAAAACACAGTGATGGAACAACGGAAGATATTTTGCTTAATCAAACATTTAACGCTGCGCAAATAGAATGGTTTAAAGCCGGCAGCGCATTAAACTTAATTGCAAGCAAAAATAAATAAAGGTAAAGTGCAGAAAGCATAGCAGGAATACAATCGTCATTCGATGGTCATTGATTGTCATTCTTTTGATTCTCACGTTTTTGGTCTTCCGGATGCCTTGTCAGTTTAATAACAGATGACAGACGCAAAGAATATTATGAGATATATACAACTAATTGTGGTTGTATATGTATGATTTCGTGAGACAAGTAAGTAAGTTGTGTGCAAGTTTTATGGCGAGCATACTACTATAATCCAAAGTAAAAAAATATAGAAAAGATAAACTTTTTACTCAATAAAAATACAAAAATAAAATGTTTGCAAATTTTACCTAAATGATAGACACAAAACCATATATAGAAACAATTCTTGAAATAAGCCGCTCCTATTTGGAAGAAACATTTTCAAAGAAAGAAAGACTTCTTGAGTTTTTGCAAACCGTTGGCTCTTTAAAAAATACAACTAACCGAAAAGAGATTATTGATAAATTCACAGAAGTTTATATTGATTTTGTTAAAAAGGATTACCAAAAGAAATACATTAACACCAATAAAGCACTTATAGATTTTTTAGATAAAAAAGATGACGGCGTAAAAATAATTTGGGGAAATTGTCTTGATGCCATGCTAGGAATGAACTCAGAATCAATACATTTGATGGTTACCTCTCCTCCTTACTACAATGCGCGAGAATATTCACAATGGAATAATCTAAATGATTATTTACATGATATGCGATTAATTATAAAAGAAGCATATCGGGTTTTAGATAATCATCGTGTTTTTGTTTTTAATGTTGGTGATATTTTTGATAACGATAATATTTCAACAACTTCAACATGGGGTAAACGCCGTATTCCGCTTGGTGCATACTTTACTAAAATTTTTGAAGAAGAAGGATTTACATTTGTTGATGATTTTATTTGGGACAAAGGTGAAGTACAAAGTGAACGACATAAAAACGGGAACAAGCCATATCCTTTTTATCAATACCCGATGAATTGCTATGAACATATTTTGATTTTTCATAAGCACAGAAACGATTCAACACGTTATCCTTGCCCTGTTTGTGGATGTTTAAAAGTAAATGGCAATGCTTATTCAGAAATTGGATTAAAAAGTTGGGAATGTAAAAATTTTGAGTGTTTTGAGCGCAGCGAGGCAAATCGCGGAAAAAGATTTTCACTTAAAACGATTACTACGCAAGGGAGACAAGAAGAAAAATATACTATTGACAAAGAATTTATTAAAAAATGGCGTAGAGATATAATTAAAATAAATCCTGTGATAAAAATAAATTCAAAGGGAGAAAACACTTTGGGACACACTGCACCGTTTCCTGCCGATATTCCCGAATTTGCAATAAAAATGTTTTCTTATCCAAATGAATATGTTTTAGACCCTTTTGGCGGCAGTTTTACTTCTGTAATAACAGCAAAACAACTTGGAAGAATTGGTATTGGAATAGAATTAAATAAAGAGATGTTTCGTAAAAGCAGTATTCAGAATTTGACGAAATCTTTTCAACCGCAATTATTTAATAAAAAAAGTATTCAAATTTCAGAAATTGATTTATTATGAATGAGTTAGAAGAAAAGAAAAAACAAGTCATTGGACTTTACGGTGAAATGCGTTTATCTATGGAATTGCACGAACTTGGTTGGCAGGTTCATAGAGCATATATTGATGAAGGTATTGATTTTACAATCACTAAATACTATTGCCCAGAGTGTAAAAAGTATAGTAATCAATTTATTCGATACAGTACTCGTAATGGAAAAACGGTTAAATGTGTTACTAATCTCTGTGAACATTGTAAAGAAACGGAGTTAGAAGTAGTCTCTCGCTACTTACAAGTAAAAACTTCCGAAGGAATCAAAACCGGAAAAGACGATGTAAGAAAATTTAGCTTTCACCCAAAAATTAGGTATGATATGGGTAAAGAAGTGTTTTATGTTTGGATTGCCATTTTTGATAACACGAAAGAGAAAATATGTCATTTTTATATTCTCAATACAAAAGACGTTGTTAAGTTTGACAACATAAAATTAGACACATACCAAATTACAGATAATCAAAAAACTGAATTACCTATCAGAAATAATGGTGAAGTCTTAAAAAAAGGAACAGCAACCACGGGATACGATTATTCTGTATTTAACACACGGTTTTATAATGATTTTGATGCATTAGAAATTGAAACAAAATAAAGCACAAACCGGTAACAAAATGTATATGCAATAAGGGTTTCAGTGGTAATTCAGGCATTTTGCAACACTCAAACTTCTATATGGCTCGACAGGAAATCACCATCAATCCACAACAGATTCATACTGCCAACATTAGCGGCATTTTTTATTAATCTTAAAATATTTACAATCGGATAAAACAAATGACAAGACAATTTCAATTAGCAGCTTTACTTTTTTTAATCATTAGCTGCCAAATATCTGCTCAAACAACAGATTCATTACGATATAAAATCCATCCTCATCCTTTTCTATAATTACATTAAACTCTTTTTTCATTTAAGCCCTTTTTTATTCTTCTTCAAAATAATCCGAATCTAATTTTTTAATTTCATAAACTGTTTGAGTTGATATCCCAAGATTATAATCAATAATAAGTTCAGCTAACAGGGCGCCATCTATTAAAACTATTTTAGTTTCATTTTTAGGAACATACTCGTTTGCCTCTTTAGTAAATTTGGAAGTAGTTATAAATATTCCTTTTTTAGCTCCCTGTCCGGCAAGTGCGCCAACAAATTTATGAATCTCCGGTCTTCCAACTACACTTTCCCATCGTTTTGCCTGAATATAAATTATATCAAGTCCGAGTTTATCTTCTTTAATTATTCCATCAATTCCTTCATCACCTGATTTACCAATTGCTTTTCCAGCATCACTGATTGAACCGCCATATCCCATTTTTACTAATAGCTCCACAACCATTCTTTCAAAAAACGAAGGGCTGCATGTTTTTATCTTGGTTAGTATTTCTTGCGCTAAGGCTTTTCTTATATCCAGATAGCTGCTTTCCAATAATTCTTCAGGTGTTTGGGGCGTTAATATTTCATTTTCTGTATCTGGGTTTTTCTTCCAACTCGCTTTTACTTCCAGATATTCCGGAAATCTATTCAAGTACTTCAGATTAATTTCGGGCGGATTTTCACTAAGAGTTTTTATACCTTTATCGGTAATTTTAAAATGACCTTTTTTAGTAGGGTTGACCAAATCTGCCATTTTTAGATAGGCTCTTGCCCAATTAACTCTATTTGAAAAAACCTTTTGATTTCCGCTTTCCAGCATTTTATTTTTTTGATCTTCAGACAGATTAAAAAAATCCGCAAGATATTCAATTGCTTCTTTTGTAGAATGTTCTTTTTTATCCCCTGCAAATCGCAACAAGGGCAGCATCATTTTTTGAAAGCCGGGTATTTCATCCATAGTCTATTTTTCTTTATTTGTTAGTATTTTTTTTAAGTTTCTATGCAGCAAAAAAAATGTGCCACTAATTATCTAAATCAAATGCGTCAACAATCCATCTCTAAGTTTCGGTTCAAACCATGTTGATTTTGGCGGCATAACTTCTCCGGCATCGGAAATGTTCATCAAGTCATCAAGCCCAACCGGGTAAAGCGAAAACGCAACAACTGCTTTACCGGAATCTACAAGTTTTTCAAGCTCTGCTGTGCCTCGTATTCCGCCAATAAAATCTATTCTTGTATTCGTTCTCGGATCATCAATATCCAGAACAGGATTGAGCAAAAAGTTTTGCAAAATACTTACATCAAGTTTTTCGCCAACAGATTTTTCTAACGACAAACTTGCAAATACCGCATCTCTTGGTTTAAGCAGAAACCATTCTTTATCTAAATACATGCAAAAAGATTTTTTTGTTTGAGGAGTTTTTTCTGTTGTTTTTGTTACAACAAATTTTTGGCTTATTGCATCTAAAAAATCTGCTTTGCTCAATCCGTTCAAATCAAACACAACACGATTGTAAGGAAGTATTTTAAGCTGATCGGCAGGAAAAAGTACGGCAATAAAATAATTATAATCTTCACTTCCGTTATGGTTAGGATTGAGTTTCATCATTTCTTCGCGTGCGCGGCTTGCGCTTTTTGCGCGATGATGCCCATCTGCGATGTAAAGTTTATCAACACTTGTAAACGCATTTATTATCAAATCATTATACACATCGGGCAAAACCCAAACAGTATGCTTAATTCCATCGGGGGCAGTGAAATCGTATTCAGGACTAACTTCGCTGATTGTTTTATTAATAATATCGTTAACGGACTGAACTCCGCGATAGGTTAAAAACACAATACCTGTTTGTGCTTGTGTAGTAATTATATGATTTGTACGATCATCTTCTTTTACTTTGCGGGTTTTTTCGTGTTTTAGAATTATGTTGTTATCGTAATCATCAACAGAAAAAGTTGCGCAAATTCCTGTTTGAGATCTTCCATCCATAATCAATCTGTAAAGATAAAAATGAGGTTGTAAATCGGTGCTAAGCGGCGCCTGCTCAATTATCTTTCCAAGATTTTCTTTTGCTTTTAGATAAACTTCTTTTGTATAAACATCTTTTACATCAGGTAAATCAATTTCCGATCTTGTAATATGCAAATAACTTAATGGATTGCCTGCCGCAAATTGAGCCGCTTCATCACGATTAACTACATCATAAGGAACGCTTGCAACAAGATGAGCATTCTCTTTTAGAGGGCGTAATGCTTTGAAAGGTTTAATAATTGCCATAGACTTTTAATTCCTTTTTAGAAATGAATAAAATTACTCGGCTAAAAATCCGCAAAATAAACGGAATAATAAAATGATAAATCTGCATTGCTGATAATGAAAAACAACGACAGCAAGAAAGGATTACATTCAAATATTATTGCTTGAAATGATGAATCGGAATACAATCTTTATTGTACTGGTTAGTAATTATGAAGAAGAATTTAAAACAAATAATTAAATATTTTTTTGTTACTTAATGATAGTTTATTTTTTGCCTCATTTTATAACATATTAAGTAAGAAAGTTAGCAAAGAAAAATGGCAGAGGAGATTAGTAAAGTACGAAGAAAAGCCGGGCAGGCTGTTGATGAAATAATGGGAAATGTAATTTATCATAAGGATTTTTCCTCATCTCATCTTAATAACACAAGAGATGTAATTGTTTGGCTGCCACCCGGATATAATCAACAGAAAAATTCCGGTAAACGTTACCCTGTTCTTTATATGAACGACGGACAAAATATTTTAGATCCCAAAACAGCTTATGCTGGAAAAGATTGGCGAGTTGATGAAACAGTTACAAAACTGATTAAGCAAAAAAAAATTAAAGAAATAATTATTGTCGGAGTTTATAACACACCAGATAGATTGGATGAATATTGCTGGAGCGAAAAGGGACAAAATTATCTCAAGTTTCTCGTTAAAGAACTTAAACCATTTATAGATAATAATTACAGAACAATACTTAAAAAGGAATCAACAGCAATCATGGGTTCATCTATGGGAGGATTGATTTCCTTTTATGCAGCGTGGCATTACCCGAATACTTTTGCAATGGCTGGTTGTTTATCAAGTTCGTTTTATTTTAATAACGATAGGAGCATAAATCAAGTTGCTGATTATGAAGGTCCTAAAAAGCATGTTCATTTTTATATCGATCATGGTGAAGACGGTTCAATACGCGGGCAGCGAATGTTTGTTGAACTATCAAAAAAGGGTTACCTAATCGGGCACGATTTAGATTATTACTATGCACCCGGCGCAGAACATAATGAAACTGAATGGGCTGCACGACTTGAACGACCACTTTTGTTTTTCTTTGGCGAAAAGAAATAAATTAGGACATCTGTTTTGCAATTCGAAATGATATGTTTGAATTTCAGATAAGAACACAAATTAATTAACAAATTTAATCGTATTGATTATGAAGAATTATAAAAATCTCACTCTCACTTTTATTCTTACTCTTTTTCTAGTTTCCTGCTCATCAAACGAAATTGTAAACCTTAGAACAGCTAAGGATATTGTTAAAGATTATTATGAAACCGGCAGGTTCGATCTGGAAATGAACGAAGTTATTAACATTGCTAAAGAAAAATTTAACAGGGTAGATTTTACTGCCAACTCTGTTGTGATTTTTGATGTTGATGAAACTGCTTTAAACAATTATGGACTTGCAAAGCAAATGGATTTCGGTTACGTGTATGATCTAAATAAAAAATGGAACAACGAATTAAAAGCGCCAGCTATAAAACAGGTAAAAGATTTGTACGATTATCTTCTATCTAAAAATATAAAAATAATTTTTCTTACTGGCAGAAATTTTGAAGAGTACGATGTTACTTATAAAAATCTTGTTCAGGAAGGTTACAAGTCTTTTGATACATTAATAACTCAGCGTGCAGATGAGCAAAAACTTAAAGCACTGGATTTTAAGAGTAAAAAGAGAGCCGAACTTACTTCCAAAGGATACGAAATTATTGGAACCGTTGGCGATCAATGGACTGATTTAAATGGTGAATACAGCGGAATACAAATCAAGGTGCCGAATTACCTTTATGAAATTAAATAAAAAAGTGTAGTTCACTTTGCTTGCTATCGGCATAAAAAGTGAGCTACACATTTTCTGTTAAGTCCTGAAAAAGATTATACTCAAATATTTTTCAAAGCCTGTTCGATATCCGCTATCATATCCTCGGCATCTTCCAACCCAACTGAAAGCCGAACAAGGCTATCGGTAACGCCGGCTTTTAATCTAATTTCTCTCGGAATGGATTTATGCGTCATTGATGCCGGATGACTGATTAAACTTTTAGCGCCGCCCAAACTTTCGCCAAGTTTAAAAATCTTAGTTGAAGTTACAAACTTAGTTGCTGTTTCTTCAGTATCATCTAAAAATGAAATTGAAATTATGCCGCCCGGTAATTTTTGTTGCTTGCTTGCTGTCTTAAAATTCGGATGGCTTTCAAGTCCCGGATAATAAACTGTTTTTAGCTGAGATTTTGTTTCAAGATATTTTGCAACTTTAAGTGCATTTTCGGAATGTTTTTCAACACGAATTTTTAATGTTTCTATGCTGCGGATTAGTAACCAGCTATCAAAAGGACTTAAAACCCCGCCCGAAGCGTTTTGAATGTATTTTAATTTTTCGCCAAGTTCATCATCGGCGGTTATCAATAAACCTGCAAGCACATCCGTATGTCCGCCGATATATTTTGTAGCGCTATGCAGAACAATATCTGCGCCGAGATTTAACGGCTTTTGCAGTATCGGCGAAGCGAAAGTATTATCAACGCACAAAAGTATGTTATGCTTTTTAGAAATTTTTGCAATCTCTTCGATGTCCGAAACTTTTAATAATGGATTTGTCGGGCTTTCTAACCAGATCAATTTTGTTTTTTCTGAAATTGCTTTTTCTACATTAGCTGCATTTGTTGTATCAACAAATTTTACTGTAATGCCAAAACGGTTATAAACAGTTGTAAATAAGCGGAAAGCTCCGCCGTAAATATCATCAACGGCAACAATCTCATCACCCGCGCTTAATAATTTTACAACCGCATCAATTGCAGCCAAGCCGCTTGCAAAAGCCAATCCGTTTTTACCGTTTTCAAGTTTTGCTGCAATTCCTTCGAGAATTTTTCTTGTCGGATTATTTGTTCGTGTATAATCAAAACCTTTATTAACGCCGGGCGCCTCCTGCACATAAGTTGATGTTTGGTAAATAGGAACTGCCACCGAACCTGTCAATGGATCAATCGGAATTGATTCGAGTATTTCAGTTAATTCATTCATTTTGTTTCTCCTTGTTTTTTTATTGTATTTAAAAAATAAAAGCCCGCTAAAAAAGCGGGCTGGTTAAAATCTTCCATAGGACTTTTTAGCTTGTTATTTTTAGTCGCAGCAATTGGTCTTAAATTACGACTATCCGATTTAAAGCAAAAAAACCCGCCAAACAGCGAGTTACATTTTTCTAAAACTGTTTAGCTAATTATTTATTGTCGTTGCAAGTTGCCTTAAATCACGACATTATCTTAAAGAACTAATGCAAATATAGAATGTTGAAGTTTAAATGCAAACACTAATTTAGTTTTTCTTTATCACGCTTTATTTTGTAGAGAATTACAAAACAGGTTTTAACTCATTTTCAAAATTTGCTTCAATTCTTTAGTTTCAGCATCAAGTTTTACAAAATTACACTTAATACAAGGAGAGCAGATGAGCAGAGAGATTCACAGGTGGTACAGCCCAAATCTTAACAAAGAAATGGAAATTGTTGTTTACGGGCATTATGGTTATGCTCTGTTAATGTTTCCCACCGCCGGAGCGGATTTTCTTGAATATGAACGATTTAAACTAATTGATTCAATTGCGCCGTTTTTACGCGATGGAAAGTTAAAAGCATTTTCAATCAACAGCATCAACAACGAAAGCTGGCTGAACAATAATATGAATCCGGCTCACAAAGCAATTCGTCATCAACAATATAACAGATATATTGTTGAAGAAGTTGTTCCATTCATTCACAATAATTGCAAAGGATTGGTCCCGATTGTTACAACTGGTGCATCGCTTGGAGCGTTGCACGCAGCTAATATTTTTTTCAGACGACCGGATATTTTTTCCGGCACAATTGCTATGAGCGGCAGCTATGATCTGAAGAGTTATACAAAAGGGCACTTTGATGATAATGTTTATTTCAATTCGCCTGTGGATTATTTGCCGCGCTGGCACGATGATTTTATGTTTGATAATATGAGACGAGGCAAAATTATTATTGCAACAGGGCAGGGCGATTTTGAAGATCCCGACGCTTCAAAGCAATTATCTAATATTCTTAATTCGCGCGGAGTAAAACACTGGTTGGATTTGTGGGGACACGATAAACCGCACGATTGGCCCACGTGGCGTGATATGCTTCCGTATTTTCTCGGTTATATTAAATTTTAATTCCATAATTAATTTTACAGACATTATGAACTGGAAAGAATTTTTAAAAATAAAACGCAATAAAATTGAATTGGCAATTACGCTCATTTTACTTGCGGTTGTGCTTGCATCGTTAACTAATTTTCTAAATTTTGTTGAGGCAAGACAGGGCGTTTCACTGCCCGATCCGGTTCTCAATCTTTTTACTCCTATTGATTTAACGTGGCTTATTTTTGCGCTCATTTATATTTCACTTATAACAGCAGTAATTTCACTTGCAAAAAATCCTTGCAGATTATTGTTTGCAATTCAACTTTACACCATGATGGTTATAGTAAGAATAATAGCAATGTACATACTTCCACTTGAACCGCCGCAAAATATGATTGCATTGAACGATCCGTTTGTAGAATTTTTTGGTTCGGGTAAAACATTAACAAAGGATCTTTTTTTTTCGGGGCATACGGCAACTTTATTTATACTGTTTCTGGTATCTGAAAATAAACTTATCAAAACTATTTTTCTTATTAGTACAGTTGCGGTTGCAGTTTCGGTTTTTCTTCAGCATGTTCATTACTCTATTGATGTTTTTGCTGCTGTGTTTTTTGTTTACGCATTATATAGTTTGTTAAAGAAGTTTAAGTATCAAGTGTTTCATTAAATAATTGAATATCAATCAAAATAGAATATGAATGAAGTATTAAAACGCGAAGAAATATCATCAATTCAAAAATCAATTTCCAAAGATTTTGTAAAGAGTGATTTCAATTCAGTTATTCCAAATAATGATTTTGAAAAATTGGAAGAATTTCGGCAATATCTTATTGTTAAAATGAAAGATTTGCTGGATCATAATTACGATCTTCTATTAAACACACTTTACAGAATAGATATAAGTGAAAAAAAGTTAAGCGAATTATTTTCTCAAGCAAACAGGGAATCAATCCCAGAAAAACTTGCCGATTTGATTATCGAAAGACAGATTGAAAAAATAAATTTTCGCAGATTGTATAAAGAAGGAAAATTGTAATGGGTTTGTTTGAATCGAAAAAAATACGTGAATTAGAAAGCATCAACAAAGAACTGCTGCAAAAAATTAATAGTATTTCCGAAAGGGAAGACGATATACGCGATCTGAGTGATTCGCTGAAAAAATTACGCCGCGAAATTGCCGAGCAAAGCGAAATTAAAAATTCTATTATCAAGGAAATTGAGTTGCTTTTTGTAAAGAAAAAAACAATCCAAAAAGAAATTGATTTATTGAATGATGAAACATTGAACATTCGCCAGCTAAAATTTGATGAGCAAACTTCGCTGCTTGAATATTCCGCAAAACTTGATAAAATCAAAAAACAAATTGATGAAAACGATTCGTTGAAAAATTTTAAAACCGATGAATTTCAAAATACAGGTGAGTTTTTAAGTTTCAATCCAGAAATGGGAAAAAATAAAATATCCGGGCTAAGTACGGCTATCTCTGAACTTGAATCCAAACGGAATGCTGTTGCGGAAGAAATAACTCATTTGGAAAAAACAATTACAGACTTGAGAAAAATTGCAAGTTTAGAGCGAAACGAATATGAATCGCTGGTTTCTGAAAAAGAAAAAGTAAAGGAAATATTAATGCTTTTAGAAAAGAAACGCGACGAAATGGAAAGAACCAATTACGAACTTGAAAAACAAATTGAAGTGCAGCGTAAAATATTAAATCATGACTTGGATTAGATTATTACGTAACTAAAAATTGTGGGCTTAGCTGGCGAACGCACTTAAATATTGATTCTGAAAATATCAAAGAATTATGTAAAGATTTTTCAGACAGAAGCAGTAAAGAAATTAGCCATCCTTTTCAGTTATCTTTACAACCTTGTTTATACTAATTATTTATTCATTAAAAATTTTATCAGAGGTTTATTATGCCAATTATTATGCTAAAAAAAGGAAGAGATAAATCTCTGCTGCGCAAACATCCCTGGATATTTTCCGGCGCAATAGATTCGACAAAAGAAATTTTTCAAAACGGCGAAACTGTTGAAGTGAGATCGGCTGACGGAAAGTTTTTATGTTGGGGTTCTTTCTCATCCCATTCACAAATTTCTGTTCGCATCCTGTCATTCAATCAAGATGAAAAAATTGATACCGGTTTCTTCAAATCTAAAATTAAACAAGCAATTAATTTTCGCAGTGAAATATTAAACACCGAAATCACAAATGCTTACAGAATTATTAATGCCGAAAGCGATTGGCTGCCCGGTTTAGTTGTTGATAAATATTCTGATTTTTTAGTTTGCCAATTCTTATCAGCAGGCGCAGAATTCTGGAAGGACGTTATTGTAAACCAGCTTGCTGAAATTTTGAAACCTGCCGGAATTTATGAACGCTCCGATGTTGCGGTGCGAAGTAAAGAAGGTTTGCAGCCGATTGCAGGAGTTTTGTTTGGTACAGAACCGCCGGATTTATTGGAGATATTAGAAAATAAAAAGAAGTTTTTTGTTGATATAAAAAACGGACATAAAACAGGTTTCTATCTCGATCAAAGAGAGAACAGATTATTGTTATCTCAATTTTGTAAAGGAAAAGAAATTCTAAATTGCTTCTCTTTTTCAGGCTCATTTTCCGTTTATGCTCTGGAAAGCGGTGCAAAAAAAATCACGAATGTTGATTCTTCATCTGAAGCACTACTACTTGCCGATAAAAATATTGCGCTAAACAATTTTGAAAAATCCGACTATGAAAATATTAATGATGATGTTTTTAAGTATTTAAGAAAACTGCGCGATACTGATAAGTTATTTGATGTAATAATTCTTGATCCTCCCAAATTTGCCGAATCCGTAAACCAGATAACAAAGGCAAGCCGCGGTTATAAAGATGTTAATTTGCTTGCATTAAAACTCTTAAATAAAGGCGGAGTGTTGTTTACCTTTTCGTGTTCCGGGCACGTAACGCCGGAATTATTCAACAAAATTGTTGCAGATGCTGCGTTAGATTCCGGCAAACACGTGAATGTTATGAAGTATTTATCGCAATCACCCGATCATACAATTTCAACAAATTTTCCCGAAGGACATTATCTTAAAGGATTGGTTTGTAAGGTAAATTGATTAACCATTGTATAGATTCAGTTAATCTTAATATTTAACCGATTATAAATTAAAAATTGTAATCGTGTTTTTGCTTTTTTAAATTATTGAAGGTTCAAAATTATTTATTTTTTAGGAGGCTTTTTATGAAACGAATTTTAACTCTTATTGTTGGGGTAACTATTTTTTCATCCATATTACTTGCGCAGGATATTGCTAAAGTAAAAGCAAAAATTGAAGAGATGAATAAAGTTTATACGCAGGCAATTTTGGATAATGATCTGGAAAAAATGTTTTCGATGTACACTGATGACATAATTTCTATGCCGAGTTATCAGCCAACTGTTCGAGGGATCGAAAAGATAAAACAGCTAAGCGAGGAACAGGTGAAATCCGGCTGGAAAACAACACATTTTGTTCTTGCAATTACAGATGTTATTGTGGAGGGAAATATTGCAATTGAAATAGGGAACTACGATATGAAAATGAACGGACCGAATATGCCTGAATGGAGCGACAAAGGAAAGTACATTACTATATGGGAAATGCAAAAAGATGGCTCGGCTAAAATTAAAGTTGAAACATGGAACACAGATTCAAATCCCTGGACGCAAATGCAGCAAGTTGAAAAGAAATAGTGAAACAAAAGATTTTATCTTGCATAAAAAAACCCGAACATAAATTGTTTCGGGTTTTTTGTTGATTCAATTTTATAAAGATTTAGTTATGTGGATCTTTTTGATCTAAAAATACCACATCAACCATTTCAGTTGAGTAGATTTTCCAGGAATCACCTTCTTTTTGTAAGATGTGCACACCGGTTGTTTTGTTGTTCTTAAAATCCGGTCCTTTAATTTTCGTTGTTACCTGTGTAAACTCAACTTTTGCTTCACCTTTACTTTGCTCAAGCACTTTAATGTTTTCAATTTTATATTTTAAGTCATACATCTCGAAAGTCTTTTTAGTATTTGTTTCTATATCATGATAGTAAGGGCTGCGGGTTAGAATGGTCGTCATAAAACTTTCTATGTTTTCTTCGTTAAGATATTTTGTGCTTGCCTTAACAACTGCTTCCGGAGTTTTATATTCTGGTTTAGAGGAACAGGATATAATAACAAATAGAGGCAGAAATAACATTAATAATATCTTCTTCATAAGTTTCCTTTTTTATCAAATTTTGTTGTTTTAATGAATAAGTCAAAAATACTATTCGGCTGTTTTTAACGATTCTTTAAGAACAATTCTATTTCCTACAAGTGAAAGTTCAATTATTTTTTTACCCTGTATAAAAATAAGAGTTTTGGCTTTATAATTGGGCTCGAAAATTTCCTGTGTTTCAACTATTAAATCGCCATCCTTTTTATAACTTTCAATTATCTTAATCATCTGTTCAAATATTTTGCTATAACCATCGTTTACAGCGCTGCTCCAGTTTTTACTTATTGAATTAAGTTTATCTGAAGCATCAAACTCAATATATCCATAATTATAAGTTCGTTTGTTAGTATCCCAAATAATAAAGATGTTGTCAACAGTTTCATCTTCCTCAACATAAAATGATTTGTCAAGTTGATTGAGAATATTCTCTTTGTCGGCGCCCAATTTTAATTCGGTTTTTCCAATAGCAATGGATTGTTCCTGCGCAATCGAAACTGAGCAAATAAACAAAATTGATAATAAAATATTTTTCATAAAATTTCTATAAAAGATTAGTAAGCCGAATAATTTAATTAAGATATTCTGTAGAATAAATCTCTGTAATAAATATTTTCCAGTTGTTCCCGTCTTTTTTTATAATATGTTGTCCTGAAATTCGATTATCCCGGAAATCTCCTCCGCTTTTTTTCTTTGTTACCTGTGTAAAACTGACGACGGCGCTAACTTCTTTTTCTTCGACAACTTCCATTTTCTCGATAGTATATTCTAAATCGTATTGATCAAATAATTCCGCAATAACCTTTTCAGTTGCATCATAAGCATTGCTTTGCGTATGAATAGTTGACATTACGCCGCTCAAATTTTCTTCGTTCATATATTTTAGATTTGCTTTTACAACAGCTTCGGGGGAATTAAATTTTTCCTCAGAGCAGCTTAAAGCAAATAGTATAACTGAAACTATTATTACGCTAATGGTAGTAACATATCTAAACATTTTTATAACCTCTTAATAATGATTAAAAAGAAAAATTTATTTTTCAAAATATACTTATTTACTTAGTTATCTCAACTAATACTTTTCAGGAGGTAGAATTACTTTAAATGAATATAAATTAAATATTCATTTCGTTTTTTACTTCTAAAAATTTTGCAACTGCAAAATCCAGATCATCTTTTGAATGAGCGGCAGAAATTTGAACTCTTATCCGCGCGGTTGATTTTGGCACAACGGGAAAGAAAAATCCCACAACATAAACGCCTTTCTCAAGCATCTTTGCAGCCATAGTTTGCGCAAGTACAGCATCGCCAAGCATAATGGGAACTATCGGATGAACGCCTTCTTTAATATTAAAACCCGCCGCTTTAATTTTTTCTCTAAAGTATTTTGTGTTGTCTTCCAACCTGTCGCGTAAATGCGTTGTTGCACTAAGCATTTCAAAAACCTTTAAAGATGCTGCAACAATTGCAGGCGCAACTGTATTGGAAAATAAATACGGGCGTGAGCGCTGTCGAAGCAGATCAATAATTTCTTTTTTTGCGGATGTGTATCCGCCGCTTGCTCCGCCGAGAGCTTTTCCAAGAGTTCCTGTAATTATATCAATCCTTCCCATAACATTATTGTGTTCGTGGGTTCCTCTGCCGTGTTTACCCATAAATCCTACTGCATGTGAATCATCAACCATAACCATTGCGCCGAATTTTTCAGCTATATCGCAAATATTTTTTAATGGAGCAATAAATCCATCCATAGAAAAAATGCCGTCCGTAGCAACAAGTATATTTTTTGCATTGTTTGATTTTGCTTCGCTCAATTTTTCTTCAAGATTATTCATATCGCAGTTTTTATAACGATAGCGCTGTGCTTTACATAATCTAATTCCATCAATAATACTTGCATGATTAAGTTCATCGCTAACAATTGCATCTTCTTCGCCAAGTATTGTTTCAAACAATCCGCCGTTTGCATCAAAACATGATGTATAAAGAATCGTGTCTTCCATTCCGAGAAATTCTGAAATTTTATTTTCTAATTCTTTATGTATTTGCTGAGTTCCGCATATAAAACGAACGGATGACATTCCGAATCCCCATTTATCAAAACTGTCTTTTGCGGCTTTTATTATTTCCGGATTATCAGCCAATCCCAGATAATTATTTGCACACATATTCAAAACAGTTTGCCCGTTTGAAACGCTTATATGCGAACTTTGAGGTGAAGTAATTACTCTTTCATTTTTGAATAAGCCGTCTTCTTTAATCTGTTCAATAATTTTTGAGTAGTGATTTTTTGTATTTTCAAACATAATATTCCTTTAACGGTGCAGCCAATAAAGTATCGGCGCAGAATGTTTAATTATTAATCTTCCCAATTAAGCACAACTTTACCGGAATTGCCCGATCTCATTATTTCAAAACCTTCTTTGTAATCATCAATACTAAATCTGTGAGTTATTATTGAGTTTAAATCTAATCCGCTCTGTATCATAGATTGCATTTTGTACCAAGTTTCAAACATCTTTCTTCCGTAAATACCTTTAACTGTTAAGCCGCCGAAAATAATTTTTGTCCAATCAACACTTGCATTGGAGGGAAGAATACCAAGCAAAGCCATTTTACCGCCGTGAACCATAACGTCTATCATATCATTCAATGCTTTAATACTGCCGGACATTTCCAGCCCTACATCAAATCCTTCTTTCATTTCGAGTTCATCAGCAACGTCCGAAAGTTTTTCTTTTGTAACATCAACAGCTCTTGTTACGCCTACTTTTCTGGCAAGTTCTAATCTGTAAGGATTCATATCGGTTATTACAACATATCTTGCTCCGGCGTGTCGTGCAACCATCGCAGCCATAATACCAATTGGTCCGGCGCCTGTTATTAAAATATCTTCGCCAAGTAAATCAAAACTAAGCGCTGTGTGAACAGCATTACCCAATGGATCAAAAACAGATATAATGTCTTTAGGTATTCTCTTATCGCAGTGCCAGATATTTGAAACAGGAATTACAAGATACTCGGCAAAACATCCTGGACGATTAACGCCAACACCCGTTGTATGCGGGCAAAGATGTCCTCTTCCTTCGCGGCAATTACGGCAGGTTCCGCAAACTATATGTCCTTCCCCGCTAACAATTTCGCCGATATTTACATCGTGAACATGCTCTCCAAAAGCTTCAATTATTCCAACATACTCGTGCCCAACATGCATAGGAACAGGTATGGTTTTTTGCGCCCATTCATCCCAGTTGTAAATATGAATATCGGTTCCGCATATTGAAGTTTTTTGGATTTTTATTAAAACATCGTGAGGCCCATATTCCGGAATGGGAACTTCATCCATCCAGATACCAGGTTGAGCATATTTTTTTACAAGGGCTTTCATTTTTTTCATTTCGGGTCCTTATGGATTGTATTAAACATTTTGATATAAATAATCGAAATCATCTAATCAAAATTAGATATTGGTTAGTAAAGGACAAAGAAATCAAACAGGATATTATCCTAAAAAAAGCTTAGATGATTGAAAAAAGAGCAAAGTTACCAAGCGAGTTAAGTTTTTCTGCATTCTTGTAGTTTGATATTTCTTTATCAATAAATATGCTTTCAATTCCATTTAGTGAGGCAGTTTTTTTTAGCCAGTCAATTTCATCAACTGTAATTAAATCATTACAACAAGCAAGTTTAATTGCATCTATAACAAAAGATTTGGCGATTTTTGGATCAGAAAATATTATTGGTTCTTCAAGCAAATATTTATTTGAAAGCAAACTGTTTACAGTTTCTTCATAAAAATCCTGAGCAAAACCCAATTTATCCGAAAAATTTTTTAAGATATCTTTTTCCGGTTGTGTAAGCTGCCTGTCTAACTTAGCCGTAATAAAAAGACCTTTTAGGTAGTTGCTTCTATCAATAAGATGTAAGTTCATTTTATCCATTATGTTATTATAAAAAATGTAACAAAAATCTATAAAAACCTTTCAATATTTATGCCTTAAAAATTCTAATGCAATTTAGTTTTATTATTTGAACAAACAACTCATAAAATTATCACTGTTAATCAACATCCTTAATGCCTGGTTTAAAAGTTTCTAAGTCTTTTAATAATATTTCCTTAATAGGAATTTTATTCGATGGATCAAACAGAACTTCTTCAGGTTGTTTGTCAAACAAAATTTAAACTTTTGATCTGATTTATTATTAAAGACAGTAATTACATTTTTACTTCTATCGCTGAAAATTATACCGATTTCAATTGGCATAATAAATAAGCTACCGTAGTTAACTGAACTGAAAAAAATTGAACTACTGTCATCTATATTATGGCAAACATTTTTTTGTTTCTAATACAATTCAACAGATAAACTATAGCTTTTTATTTTATTTTCTGCAATAATTAAATCCACATTTGAAGTTATGTAATTGTAAATAGCCCAATCAATACCACTTCCATTGACTGAAAAGGTAATTTTTCTTATTTCCTTTTCTGTTATGATTTCCAGATTGCAATTTGCACTTAGTTGCTTATTTTGAATATTGTTTGGAATCAAAGCATTCAAATAAATTAAATAGCAGGATAAATCAGTTGCTAAAGTTTTATCAAAATCTATATCGGGCGAAATGGACAGTTTGTGGTTGTATGAGAATACTGATTTACCTTTATAAGAACAGTTTGTTTGAATATCTGCAACCTGTGGAGTTGTAAATTTATTAATTAATATACCGTTAAAATCATTTTTTACAAATGAACCAATAAACTGAGTCGTTGGTTCAGACATTTTAAAGGAAATATTGCTTGACTTTATAAAAGACTTTGTACTTGCCAAGAACGTTGGTGCAGCTGTAAATGGGTGAAAATCGTGACCGAAAGCAAATAATAATTCTTCTTTTATAAATGACAAGGTTCCTATGGCAGATGCAGTTATGTAGTCCCCTGTAATATATGAAACTGAAATAGATGATCCAGGAATTGTTATTTCATTTGATGTTTTATATAACTGTTTGCTTGAGTTAATAGGTTCATTTTTTATAATTGTAAAATCCTTAAATAGATTATTTAAAGAGGGATATCTTTCTGCTGCCTGCTTATTGAAGCCAGAAACATAAAAAACAGGACTAACTAAATCGTGCAATGCAGAATTGGATGATTGAGATGAATTATTGTTTTGAATGTTTAAAACATCTTCAACGGCTCGTGCAATAAAATCGTTTGAATTTCCTGAATATCCATAACATAATATTCCTACGACTTTACCGTCAGTAGTTAATAACGGTGAACCGCTATCTCCGGAACCGATAGGAAAAATACTTGGTGTATGGCATAATATTAGGCGTTCATTATTTTCCCTGTAAACAGCATCAAATACTACATAAACTTCCCAAACTTCAAAATCTTCTCTATTTACTCTTAATTTCATAATTGTTCCCCTTGGAATTTTTTCCAATTCGGAATAAGTTAATATTCCTGCTGGAACATCAGACACTACTTTAACTAAATCATCATAATTATCCCATCTAAGTGAATCTGTTATAATAATGCTTTTATCATAATTATTGATTGTTTCCTCGCAGGAAATGAAGAATAAGGGTAACAATAAAAATGAGATGAATATTAATTTTGTTGATTTCATTTAGAACCTCCATAAATTATTTTGATTAGAAATTAAATAAATCAAATGTTCAGATTGATATTTTTTATGCCAAATAATTTTTATTTATAATTCGCTATGATGGATATAATATTATTGTTTAGAATTTATAATAAAGATAGCTCAATAGTATTGGTTAAAGGAATTTCAAATTATTAAACTTTAATAAAAGTTTCTTTTAATAGTTTATATAAAAAAAGAACATCGTTACTTATTTAATAGTGATTTAGGAATTTTACAAATGAAAAAGAAACATTATTTGTCATATTTACTATGGAAAAATTATTCTCTATCCAATCAGCAAAATAAGTTAGTATTGAAATGATTAATTTTTATTTGTAATTCTTTTAATAGGAATTTTATTCGATGGATCAAAGAGAACTTCTTCAGGTTGTTTGTCAAACAAAAATTTAAAATTTTGATCTGATTTATTATTAAAGACAGTGGTTACATTTTTACTTCTATCGCTGAAAATTATACCGATTTCAACTGGCATAATAAATAATATATCATCCTCGTTTGTTTGAGAAATTGTAAACTCAACATTCCATTTACCATTATCATCCTTTGTGATTGCAGAATAGAAATTATATACGGGATGATATTTCGTTTTAAGCCACTGATCAAAAAACCATTGCATATCTTTATCAGCAGCCTTATTTATCTTTGCAATTAAATCTTGTGAAGAAGCATTTTTATACATTAAATTTTTATCAGACAGGTAATCTTTAATTGCTTTGAAGAATAAAGAATCTCCGATAACATTTCTTAAAGTATGAATTATCAGCGCAGCCTTTGAATAGATTATGGCGCCGTTGTAAAGCGAATCCTTTGCCGGAGTGTAATTTGACCATTCTGGATTATATACAGGAAATTTATTTTGTTCGGAAAAATATCTTTCGGCAGAATAGTTTATAAAGTAATTGTATGCATCTTTGCCATAATTTTTTTCGAGCCACAAACCTTCGCAGTAAGTTGCAAATCCTTCGTTCAGCCATATATCCGCCCAAGAGGCAGGAGTTATCATATTGCCAAACCATTCATGCGAAAACTCATGAGCTATTAAAACTTCATCCCAGCAATTTGGGCAAAGTGAAATGATTGTTTGATTTTCCATTCCGCCAAAAGAAAATTGTTCATCAAGTGTTGCGAAGCCAATTTTTTCAAAAGGGTAATTACCGAACAATGTTGTATAGTAATCAAGCATTGCGGGCAAAATTTTCTTTATTCTTTTGAGGCTGTTTTGATCTTCATTTTCATTCCAGTAATATCTTACCGGTATAGAATTACAGTTATCAATATCAAGTTTGTAATTTATTTTTGCTGTTATGTTTATAAGATAGGTTGCAACAGGAAAGTTCGTTTGCCATTTGTAAAATATTGTATCGGCTATTTGCACTGAATCAACCAATAAACCGTTTGATGCAAGTAAAACATTAGCCGGTGTTTTTGCTTTGATTGAAAACAATGCTTTATCCGACGGCTTGTCCACACAGGGAAACCAGTTGTGCGCCGATTCGGGAGCGTTCATTGTAAACAACATTCCTTCTTTTACAAACAGTGTTTGGTCATCAACATTTTTATGCGAATAGTTTATCCCGATCTTAAATTCCTTACCTTTATTTATTTTTGATTTGAGACGGATTGTTAATGTATCGTTGCCGTGTGAAAAACTTTTTCCATCTAAATAAATTTTGTTAATTAAGATTGATTTGTTCGAAGCATCAAGTTTAATTGATTCAATTTCATTTAAAGCTGTAAATGTAATTTCCTCTATCGCATTAAACGAATGTGGAAACGGAGAAAGAAAATTTTTATATAGGTCAACTTCTAATGAATAACGCTGCACATCAAATGATTGACATATCAGCAAGCCACTCAATAAAATCCAGTAAAGTAATATTGTTTTTTTCATCATCTCCAAAATACAAATGCGGCTTTGATTTTAAAGCTTTTGTATAATTACTTTTTTTGATTTACAGATAGAAACAACCTGCAAAGTTTTATTCAGATATTTTTAAAATCTCTTGAGATTTATTGTAAATTTAACCATATAAAATATTTAATTAAAAATTGGAGAATAATTATGAGTTTTAGAATTGAAAAAGATACAATGGGCGAAATTCAAGTTCCGGCAGACAAATATTACGGAGCGCAAACAGCAAGATCTTTAATGAATTTTAAAATAGGCGGCGATAAATTTCCGCGTGAACTTATTCGCGCACTTGGAATATTAAAGAAAGCTGCGGCGCTTACAAACAAGGAACTCGGAACTTTATCAGCCGAAAAAACCGATTTGATTGTTAAAGCTGCCGATGAAGTTATTGAAGGAGTTCTCGACGAACATTTTCCATTGGTAGTTTGGCAAACAGGCAGCGGTACACAAACCAATATGAATGCAAATGAAGTAATATCTAATCGAGCCATCGAATTAGCAGGCGGAGAAATGGGAAGTAAAAAACCAATCCATCCAAATGATGATGTTAATAAATCGCAATCATCAAACGATACTTTTCCAACTGCAATGCACATTGCTGCTGTTGAAGAAATCCATCGCAGACTGATACCGATGATTACAAAGTTGCGTGACGCACTTGCTGTTAAAGAAATTGAATTCAATGATGTAATTAAAATCGGCAGAACTCATCTTATGGATGCTGTGCCATTAACGCTCGGGCAGGAGTTTAGCGGTTATGTTCAAATGCTATCCAACGGATTGGATAGAATTAATTGCGCACTTCCACGGCTTTATGAATTAGCACTTTGCGGAACTGCCGTTGGAACAGGTCTAAATGCTCCTCAAAAATTTTGCTGCACCTCGGCTGATTTTGTTGCAAAAATTACGGGCAAACCTTTTGTAAGCGCACCAAATAAATTTGAAGCTCTCGGAACACATGACGCTCTTGTTGAATTTAGCGGTGTTCTAAAAACACTTGCCGCCTCATTAATGAAAATTGCAAATGATATCAGATGGCTTGGCAGCGGTCCTCGCTGCGGTCTTGGCGAACTTAACTTACCCGAAAATGAACCGGGCAGCTCTATAATGCCGGGCAAAGTTAATCCAACACAAAGCGAAGCAATGACAATGGTTTGCGCACAGGTTTTTGGAAACGACGTTGCAGTAAATTTTGGCGGCGCAATGGGCAATTTTGAACTTAATGTTTTTAAGCCTGTTATAATATTTAATGTGCTTAATTCAATACGATTAATTTCCGATGCCTGCGAAAGTTTTACAGATAATTGTGTTGTTGGCATTGAAGCAAACAGAGTTAATATCAAAAAACACTTGGAAAATTCTTTGATGCTTGTAACTTCACTTAATCCGCATATTGGTTACGATAACGCTGCAAAAGTTGCAAAGAAGGCGCATAAAGAAAACACTACTCTAAAACAGGCTGCAATGGACCTTGGATTATTGACTTCGGAAAAGTTTGATGAAGTTGTAAGACCTGAAAAAATGATTGGAGCGGATAAATAAAAAAAGTAATTGTTTTTTAGTTTTAGCCGGCAGATTTATTATAAGATGCCGGCTTTTTTCAAAAGTCAAAAGAGAGAAGAGAAACGTAAGACGTGAGAAGTGAGAGGCGAGAGGAAACAACTGAAAGTGATGCTGTAAAAGCAATTGGTAAATCAGGTGATGAAGGAATTGATGGAATAATTAAAGAAGATAAACTCGGACTTGATATAATTTATATTCAGGCAAAACGATGGGAAAGTGTAGTTGGAAGACCGGA